>Ga0172375_10000543_pt1 | contig 60061 bp, 48 predicted proteins | sample LakKiv1m_FD_114537 | JGI IMG/M metagenome (GOLD analysis project Ga0172375, IMG submission 114537) | Freshwater microbial communities from Kabuno Bay, South-Kivu, Congo - kab_092012_11.1m | ecosystem: Environmental > Aquatic > Freshwater > Lake | place: Democratic Republic of the Congo...
CACGCCTTTCTGACTTCTTCGGCCGCCGACGAAGCCGCGCAGGAATCCGACCGCATCGGCGGTTCGTTCTTTACGCATTACATGGTCAGCGGTCTGCGCGGAGCCGCCGATACTTCGGGCGACCGGCGCGTCTCGCTGAATGAGGCTTACCAGTACGCCTTCAATGAAACACTGCGGCGCACCGAGACAGCCCAGTCCGGCGCACAGCACCCGACCTACGAAATCAAGCTGTCCGGCACCGGCGAACTGGTGCTTACCGATCTGTCTGATACTTCGGCCCTGCTGCGCTTCTCGCAACCGCTTTCAGGTCGCGTTTATGTGCGTGACGAGGCCGGTCGTCTGGTGGCCGAACTGGACAAGCCCGCCGAGCGCAGCGTTGAACTGGGCGTGGCCCCCGGACATTATCACGTCATACTGGACAACTCCGGCAACTACTACGAGTCGAACACCATGCTGGCGCTGGGCGGCTCGACCGAACTGGGCGCACGCGAATTCAAAGCGGTCGATTCGGAGGAGACCGTCACACGCGGTCTGGACAACGACAAGATCATCAAATACACCCATGTGCCTTTCAATATCGGACTTTTCCCGCCCGCACAGGTCAACAAGGCTTTTACTGAGCCGGTTAAGAACAACTTTTCGCTGGGACTGCTGGCCAGTCAGCAGGGCAAGCTGGCGGGTTTCGGGATGGCGCTGGTGCTCTCGTGGCAGGACTACGACCTGAACGGTATGCAGGTGGCCATGGTCAACGTTACCCAGCGTGACGCCATCGGCGTAAACCTGGGTCTGCTGGTCAATTACAACGGACGCGACGCCAAGGGTCTGCAGATAGCCCACATTTACAACCACAACGGGCGGCATTTCACCGGTCTGCAATATGGTCTGGTGAACTACACCGGCGGAAACTTTACGGGTGCGCAACTGGCGCTGGCCAACTTCTCGGTAGGTAACTTCATAGGCGCGCAGCTTTCGCTGGCCAGCATCACCATCGACAACGTTACCGGCTTCCAGGCCGGTCTGACCAACATCACCATAGGGAACGTAACCGGCGTACAGGCCAGCCTGCTGAATGTTTCCACCGGCAAAGGCGATTCGAAAGGCGCGATATTCGGTCTGCTGAACGTCAATATGGGACGCGTGCACGGCGCGCAGTTCGGCATCTTCAACTATTCCGAATACACAGATGTTCCCATCGGCGTAATTTCCATAGTGCGCAACGGCATCCTGCGCGGACGCGCCTGGACTTCGGACACTTCGCTTATAAATGTCGGTCTGCGCCACGGCGCAAAACACGTCTACAACGTTTATCACATCGGTTTCCAGCCGATTATGGACACCATGACTTTCTCTGCCGGTTACACCATAGGCGCGCACATTCCGGCCAATGACAACTGGTTCGTCGAATTCGAACTCGACAATCAGTGTCTTGTGGACGTGACGAACTATAAGCACTCGGCTGCGATGTCGAAATTCGGGATGATAGTAGGCTGGAAATGGGACGCCAAAGGCAACCAGGCGCTGCTTTTCGGTCCCACGCTCAATATCATGATCGACGATGGCCGGGAGAACAGACTTGACTCCAGTTATCTGAGCTACATACCGCTGTACAAAGTGGCCAAATGGAGCACAGGCCGCGACGACAACGGCGTACTGCAGAAAAGCTCGCTCTACCTCGGCCCCGGCTTCATGGTGGGATGGGAATTTTAAGAAGATTTAGAGGCTATAACTGATTTTTAATTTCATCTTCCAGAAACCGCTCGATGACGTTAAGGATAATGTTACTGAGTTGATGGTTGTTTTCAGCATCATTGTTTATCTACTCAAATCTTGAATTGTCTGTTAACAGGTTACCCAACCCAACGATTCCAATCCTACAATTTACCTTCGTCGAGATTGCTGCGGACACGCATGAGGGTTTCGCGGATTTCGTGCGGAGCGGGCTGCGGCGAGTTGTGGTTGTCGTCCTCCCACCAGTCGTAAGCCTCGCTGTAGAACCAGACCAGACGGTCGCTGGCCTGCAGCGCACCTGTAAGTTTGGTTTCCAGTTCCCCCACCCCCAGAGGCGGACCGCCGGTATTGTCGCTTCCGAAAACGCGGTCGTATACGGCGAAAGCCTGTCGCATGTCGCGTGACCAGACATTACGCTCGGCCTCGTCCATAAAGGGCCAGCGTTGCGGATGTTCGTAGCGCAGGCGTTCGGCGGCGCGGCGGTAATCTTCGGGGCTCGACAGCCCGAAAAGCTCGCCGCCCTCTGTAAGTTCAACGCTTGAGCGCGCTTTCGCCATGCCGGCCACGAAAGGCCCCGCAAAGGGCAGCCAGTCGCGGCGATATTCTCCGGCTTCATTGACCGAAACCCAGGGGCCTAAAAATACCAGCAGATGACAACCCGGCCAGGATTCCTCTAATGCCAGCATCAGCTCGCGCCCGCGTTCCTTGTAGCGCTCGGCGTAATGTTCGAGAAGGTCGCAGCTTGTGCCGCAATCACGCCAGCCCAGCCAGTTGAAAAAGTAAGGTTCGTCATCAAAAGCCAACCCATAAAAGCCCGCCTTATGTGCAGCTTCAGCTACAACGCGCAGATTGTCGAAAACCGGCGACCAGTCCGAGAAAACGCCGGGCGGATTGAGCGCCGAGCGCGGATGATTGGCGAAGATCAGCAGAAAATCGTAGCGTCCGCGTCCCAGTCCGGCGCGCCGGTAGGGCGCCAGTGCGGATTCGGCCTGGTCGGCAGTGATGCGCTCTTTCTGGAAAACCAGATCGCGCAGAGGCGAGTCCAGCATCACGCCATGAAAAGGCGCAGCCTGTAATTCATCGGCGTGTGCAGCGGCCCATTCGACCGTGGGCATATCCCAGCCGTGTTTTATCAGCAGCTTTGCAGGCTCGTGTTCGGACAATCGCCAGGCAGGCAGACGCGGTGAGCAGGCGCAACACAGCAGACAGAGCGTCAGAACCGACGCGAATAATATTTTATTCCGGAGCCTCATACTCTCAGGTATAGCGCATCATTGCGTATCGCACAAGAGCAAGCCGGATTTGATATTCCAGCCTTTGTCGCCGATGCCCAGGCGTACATATGCAAAATTTCCGGCATAGGGGGCATTGAAAATTATGCGGCCTTCAGCCTCCGTCGCGCCGGGCAGTCCATATGCGATGTTCTGAGCGCCATTTTCCATGGGTGTCGACTGCCAGACCTCGCCGACATTGCAGGCTGCGTTATCTTCGGCAAATTCCGGCGCGCTGAAGTCGGCATTTTTGGCGGTCATTTTTTCTACGGCTTCTGTCAGAATATCCACTGCGTCGCGTTCAAACTGGAAGCGACAGCGTCCGGCTTCCTGCTGTGCGGCTCTGGCGGCTGTAATGAATTCGGAGGCTGCCTCATTATCCGAAAGACGCGCACCCAAAGCCTGTAAGGTAAATAGACCCTGTTCGCCCACATGACGCATGCTGCAGGCCGGCCAGTACATTTCGTCGGTGATGTCCCGCGACAGGCCGGAATGATAAATCAGGCTCTCGGTAATGGACAGTTGCGCGAATATTCCAAGCAGCTCGCGCACTCCGGCATCATCGGGTTCAACCGTGCCTGCTTCTACCCCCTGTTTGAGAACTGCGACCAACTCGTCCAGACGCGCAAAGGCCGGAAAGCGCTGAGCGTGGCCATTCCAGGTCTGCATGAAAAGTTCAAGCGCCTGGCCGGTGCGCTCGTCGTCGAATGCTGCACCAAACCCATACGGCAACTCGTTTTCAACAGACTGTGCTATTTTGGCTTTGTCATACTGCAGGCCCGAAGCCTGCGGATTATCGACCCAATAGCCAAAACCGCCCAATGCCAGGCGCGCCAGTCCGCCCTGAATCATGGGGTTGTGCATAATGCCGTCCACCGCCTGCGGCAGATCAGCGGCACGACCATCGAAAGGCGCCAGCAGTACGCGACCGGTAAAACCGTCGCCGCCGTCGTTGGCGTAATAATTATCCCATATCAACGGTGCGCGTCCGACAGTATCAGTAAAGCGCTCCAGGTCGGCGGCCTGCAGGAATTCGTTGGATGTGCCCGGCCCGGTCCACATGATGCCTATGGATTCTTCAAGGTCGTTCAAAGTTTCCAGATAGTCCAGACCGGCGGGCCACTCGTCGGCGCGTTCGTCGGAATAAACAGTTGGAACGAAAAGCATCTGCAGGTCAGGTGCATTCTCGCGCAGTTCGGTCAAGAGGCGGTTCAGCACCACCACATGCTGCGCACCCAGTTCACCATCGACTTCGTCCTGGATGTCGAATTCTATATCATCGCCCAGTATGGCGATGCCCTTGACTCCCATTTCAACAAATGCGCCGACTTTATCTTTAAGAACGGCAAAGTCGGCTTCGTCAAAATTGTAATCAATGAAGGGCGACAGACCGAAATAAAGCGTCTGCCCGCGCTGAGTGGCGTAATCGTTGAGGGCAGCGAATTCGGCCATGAATTCTTCGGAATAAGCTTCGCGCCAGCGAGCCCGGTGCAGATCGTCATCCTTGGGACAATAAAGATAAGCGCCCATTCCCTGCGCCGCCAGAGTATCGAGCATCTGTCGGCGCTCCGCCCACGACCACGGCACACCATAGAAGCCTTCTATGACACCGTAACGCGCGTGCTTTATCTGTTGTGCTTCAGGACGGGAGTCCGGCAGAGTAATCGAAGCATCGCGACTGATAAGGTGCAGGCTTTTCACTTCAAAGGCAGATTCTTCCGATGGTGTGAATTGCAGTCGTACACAGCCGGCGCTCCAGCCTTTGAGATCAAGCGTAGCGGAAAGATCAGGCAGCGGAAATTCGCGCAACATGTGACCGCCGCAGGCATTGTAAAGCAATACAGTTACCGCTGGCGCGTTACCCTCGTCAAGAGGGTTAAGCTCCAGAGCCAGGCTGTCGAGATTGACTGTCCGGCCCAGCCAGGGCATGATGTCCATGTCTAAATAACTATCCCCATCGCCGGGAGCCTTCCAACTGGTTTCCGGATTATCATCGCGCAGCGTGGCGACCACATCTGTACTTTCGCGCGGCCAGGGCAAAACATCAGCCAGAGTTCGGCTGGCATAAAGATTGACATATGGCAGAAGGTCGATTGCTTCGCCGATCAGATCTTCCTCATCACCGTCGGTTTCGGAATAATCCGACGTTTCGCCGTCGCCATCCGAGAACTCGAAATCCGCTTCGGAAAGATCCTGATCACCATCGGTCTGCGTATCTTTATCGCCTGCGTTGCACGAGGCCATAACGAAAAACAGCAGCGCCGGAATAATTATCCGCACAACAATATTCATATGCATCTCTCCCGTCAGAGACGATTTATCGGTCCGGGCTCCTGTCTTTGCCGAAGGGTTTCAGCAATACCAGCAGCGGGGGCGCCAGACTGACCGCAGTCAGGAACGAAACGCCTATTAAAAGAGCCGAAAGTTTACCGAAATTTGCCACGTTTTCCATGACGGAGGTGCCCGTCACGCCAAAGCCTATAACCAGAATGAATGCCGAGAACGCCAGAGCCCGTCCGCAGTCGCGAATAGCCATACGCATAGCGCGCGAATGATTTCCTGTCTTTTCAAACTCGATACGGAAACGGTTGAACAGGTGTATGGCGTTGTCTACCGAAAGACCAATGCCAACCGAGGCTATCATGGTAATTACCCAGTCGAGATAAATTCCGGCGAATCCCATGAAGCCCAGCGCCAGAAATATCGGCGAAGTAGTGGGAATCATACCCGTGAGCCCCATTTTTAATGAACGCAGGAAGACGATAAGCATTAAACCGACTGCGACGAACGCCAGTACGAAGCTGTAAATCTGACTGGGCAGAACCATTTCATTCAAAGCCAGTTCCATTACCGGATAACCGGTTATCATGCATTGCTTTTCCGGCAGATCAATGTGCTTTTTCAGTGCTGCCGCTATGGCGTCGTAATGGATGCGGAAAAGTGAATCAGCCTCGAAGGGTGTGCGGATGGAAACGCGTGTGCGTCGGTTTTCGCCATCAAGCACGTCTTCCAGCGTCTTGCCGCCCGCCATGTCGTACAGCAGCATCAGTTGCGCCGCCATCTCACGGCTTTCGGACACCTGACGGGATTCCGGCGAGTCTCCCTGCAATGTCACGCGCACCTCGCGCAGCAGATCGTTCACGGAGAGTACATTGTGAACGCCATTTACCTTCAGAACTTCATCCTGAAACGCCTGCAGTTTTTTAAGGAAAACCGGATCTTTTACGCCGTCCTTTTCTCCGGTGTCTATCATCACTTCAAAGGCCGCCGAGCCGCCCATGACCGAATCGGCTTTTTCGTAATCGGCGCGGATGCGGATGTCTTCACCGAAATTGCGCAGCCAGTCAGCGTCAATCACTATTTTATCGATGCCGATGAAAGAAAGCAGCGCAATAACAGCCCAGATGAATATGGCTTTAAGTTTGTTGGCGTCCAGGTACGAGAAGAATCTGTCCATTATGCGAATGCTTATAAGACTGTCGGGGTCTTTAATTTTCTCGGGCTTGATGTCGCCGCCCAGACTGAGCAGGGCAATGACCATTGTCATATTAAGAACAAAGGCCAGCATGACGCCGATGCCGGCCATTATACCGGTTTCGAACAGCGGCAGCACCGGAGTGACAGCCAGCGATAAAAAACCGGCGGAGGTGGTAAGTGAGGTCAGCAGGCAGGGATAACCAACGATGCGTATGGTTTCGACCACGGCCTTGCGTCGATTGTGCAAACGCAGCATCTGTATGTCGAATTCAGTAAGGATGTGAATGGAGTCGCCTATTCCGACAGAAGCTAAAAGCGGTGGAAGGATAGTGGATGTCACACGCATTTTCATGCTCAAGGCCATGATGCCGAAAGTCCATAGTACGGTGAGCACAACCGTAAGGAATGGTGTGGATACGCCGCGCACATTACGGAAAATCGCCAGCAGCAGCAGGAAGAGCAGCAGCACCACCAGCCCGAACATTTTGTTGGTTTCACTGGTGGTCCAGCGTCCGTACTGGTCGTTGAAAATCGGGTTTCCGGCAGCGTAGAGTTTAAGTGATTTGTACTCAGGGCGTTCGAGAATTTCGTATACGGCGGCGGTCATCTCCGCAGTAGCGCGCGTAACATCGTGTCCCTTGGTCTTATTAAGGTCACGCGAAATGGTATTCATAAGAATGCCGAGATATTTGCCGTCCGCACTTATCAGGCCGTTACGGTAAATGTCTTTACCGATAAACTGTTTTAACAGAGCCGCAAACTCATCCGGACGATCCAGCTTGTCGCGCAGTTTGGCAACGGTCAGCATATCGTCGGCGTTAACCAGAATTTCAGCGTTGGTAGGCGAAACAACGTCTTCAATGTATGGAACTTCAGTCTCAAGCGCTGTAGTCAGCCGATCCACCAGCTTCAGTTTTTCGAGGGACAGCGGATCTTCGGTTTCGACCAGAATGAAAATGAATGAACTCAGGCCGAAGACGGAGGAGAATTGTTTGAAATCGACCACTTGCGGCTGGTCGGCGGGGAAAAAGCTTTCCAGGTCGTTTTCGACGATGAGATGATTTTTAGCTGACCAGCCGAAGAAAATGGAAAGCGCAAGTACCAGCCCCAGTACCGGCCAGCGTAATCTGGTAACAAAATCTGCCCAGCGAGCGAAAAGATTATTCATCATTATCCGAGCCTTATACCGTCTCGTCTGTTTGAAAAAAGCAAGCCGGTTTTTAATGCGCCAGAAAGGATTGCAGGCCTGCAGAGAACCGTTTTCAAGTCTGATGATTTTCGCTCATTTGGTTTTTAATGGCAAGTGCGGAACAATTCGGGATGCCGATTTTTTTAAGCAGAGCAGGCGATTGCTCCTTAAGGTTCATCCGGCGGAGGCGGCAGAAAGGTCTGTTAGAAGCTTTTTCCGACACAGGTTATAATTGCCAGGTAAAATGTACCCGAAAGAAAAAATCCGCATTAAAATAAACAAATCGTAGGTTCAGGCTGGCAGGATGCCACTCGCGCCGTTGGTTCCTATGGCCCGAAAGGTTTCAGACGCAGAAATACCAACTGATCTTAAATATTTTTTTAATTTCAGATGTGTTATTGTCATATTTTCCTCCATTTGTTTGATTGTTTCTGATGACCCTTCTTTAAGAACTTTAAGAAGGTTACCAACATGGTTCATTAGAACCAAAAGGAGGACCATAGTACCAACACACGCCCAAGGAATTGAACCCATGGCTGCCCAGCCCATCAGCCTCAACCTACGATTCGAAATAGATTAACAATAACAAACACAACTGTCAAGTGAACTATTTAGAGCTAATTCCAACAAGCTGAAAAGTCGTCACACCCGCGAAAGCGGGTGTCCAGAATTAAATCGACATCAATCTGGATTCCCGCTTTTGCGGGAATGACGGACAATGAAAACGCTAGCCATAAAATTATCACCTATTTAGAATATATTTTTACCCATAATTCAAAATATTATACTCACAAAAAATTTTCAATGATCATAAAAAACATAATGAGTATTACCCAAATTCATGGCTCTTATTAAAGATAAAAAAATAAATACTTTTACTGTTCGTCCGATGGCGGAGGCAGAAAACCTCCCGCTTTCCAGTCGGGGCCGGAATCCGGGCCGCTGAGTTCTACCAGGAAAAAACGCGCTGCATCGCGCAGGCCGCTTTCCGTAAGATGCATTCCGTAATATACAATGTCGAAATGGCTGCCGACTGGAGCGGAAAAGAGTATTTTCAATCCCGGATATTGGACGCCATCGCTGTGATAAACTGCAGCAACATCCGCGCGCCCGTCGGATAATGCCGCCAAGGCTTCGTTACGGTTATCCAGCCACAGACCTTTACGCTCGCCTTTCTTCCAAAGACCCATGCGAATCAGGCTCTGCTGGGAGTGTATACCTGCCAGAGTGTTGAGCGGATGCGGCAGGGCGATGCGGATGTCAGGCAGACCAGAGAGAAATTTTATCGGGTCGTCGTTTTCGATCTGGCGGTTTAGCTGTGTCACGAAAACCACGCGGTTGCGCGCCAGACTGATGCAGTCCTTCTCGCGCGTCAGACCGCGCTCGGCGGCCAGCTTCCAGTTTTCCTTGCCTTCACTCAGAAGTACATTGTAGCGCAATCCGCCTTTGATAAGCTCGCCCAGATGTTTCTCGGATGGCAGATAAGTTGCCTCTATTGGCGGCATGCGACTGTCCTGCTTCAGGCGCTCGACAGTCTTTTCAACCACCGGCTTGAGTTCGGGACAGGACAGCACGCGCAGAGCGATGTCAGACAAGGGTTCAATAACATTGTCAGTTTTAACTGTATCTGGTTCTGTCTGTGTCTTATCTGCTTCTATCGGAACTGCTGCCGCGTTCTGCTGCTGATTCTTCTCGCAGGCGCAGAGAGCTGCGAAAAGAAGCAGAGTAAACAGCAGTAGTCCTGATCTTTTAAGCATGGTGTATCAGTCTATGTACATGGATATATCGACCGCCCTGGCGGCGTAAGTCATAGAACCAACCGAGATAAAGTTTACTCCCGCTTCGGCATATTCACGGATGTTGTCCAGGTTGACGTTGCCGGAGGCTTCCAGCGGTACACGTCCGGCCACACGTTCGACGGCGAATTTAACCTGCTGCGGATTCATGTTGTCCAGCATTATCACGTCGGCCCCGGCCTCAAGCGCTTCGTCCAGTTCCTTCATATTGGTGACTTCCACCTCGATTTTCATCAGGTGGTGACTGGCATGGCGGCAGAGTTCGACGGCCTGTTGTATGGAGCCACAGGCGGTGATGTGGTTTTCTTTTATGAGTACTCCATCAAAAAGACCGAAGCGATGATTGAAGGCTCCGCCTACGCGCACGGCGTATTTTTCGAGCTGACGCCAGCCGGGAGTAGTCTTGCGCGTATCGACTACACGAGCCCCGGTGCCGTTGACGGCCCAGGCAAAACGCGCCGCCAGGGTGGCGATACCCGACATGCGCTGCAGAAAATTCAGAGCGGTGCGCTCGGCCTGCAGCAGTTGAGAGGAATAACCTTCTACTGTCATTATAATGTCGCCGTTCGAAAGGCGGTCGCCGTCGTAATGCAGAAGTTCAGTTTCGGCGGTTTCATCCAGCATTTCGAAAACCTGCCGGGCTACTTCCACTCCGCACAGCACCATGTTTTCGCGCGCGATAAGACGGGCGCGGCCCTGAGTCTGCATGTCGACACAGGCCAGAGTGGTGGCGTCGCCCGAACCAATGTCCTCTTCGAGGGCGCGGTCTATAAGTGTGGCGGCATCAGTAATTTCCAGCGGTTTGACGCTGTTGGGAGGCGAAAAGCTTTTCTTCATCAACCCTCCAGTCCGGCAAGGTGCTTTTTTAGTTTCTCTATCATCAGGCCGAATTCCTCGGCGCTTTCACGTTCCTTCTGCACAACATCCTGCGGGGCGCGGGCGACGAAGGATTCGTTGGAAAGCTTTTTATTGATGCCTTCGAGCAGTTTTTCGAGTTTCTCAAGCTTGGCCCCGGCGCGTTTCTTTTCCTCTTCCACATCAATCAGCTCGGCCAGCGGCACAAAGAGCTGCACGTCGGCCACTACCGCCGAAGCGCAGGGACCGCTCTTCACAAAATGATCCGTCACCTGATAAGAAGTCAGGCGCGCCAGCGAAGTGATATATGTTTCGAAAGAGCGCAGACGCTCGCAGGTCTCGGAAGATGCTCCCTGACAGACCAGTGGAATCTTGCGTCCGGCTTCAAGACCGGAATCCACGCGCAGATTGCGGGCCATGCGCACGATGTCTTTCAGCAACTGCATTTCGGCGTCGCTGCCGTCCCAGGCGGCGGCGAATTCGAAACTGGATGCTTTCGGATAAGCGGCCAGCATAATGCTGTCGGGTTCGGCTCCCAGTTTAGGCAGTTTGCGCCATATTTCGTCGGTGACGAAAGGCATGAAGGGATGCAGCAGCTTGAAAGCCGTATCCAGCGCGGTTACCAGGGTATGCTGGGCGGCGAAACGCGCCGCCGGGTCAGCCTCGCCATAAAGTGAAGTTTTGGCCATTTCAATGTACCAGTCGCAGAATTCATCCCAGAAGAAGTGGTAAATCGACATGGCGGCGCGATCAAACTGATAGCCTTCGAGAGCGCTGACAACTTCATCCACCGTGTGATAGAGGCGGTTCAGTATCCAGCGGTCGGCGCGACTGTAAGCTGCCGGATCGGGCCGGCGCGAGGCGTCGAAATCTTCCAGATTCATCATGGCAAAACGGCTGGCGTTCCAGATTTTGTTGGCGAAGAAGCGATAGCCTTCAACTCGGCGGATGTCCAGCTTGATGTCACGACCCTGACCGGCCATTGAAACCAGTGTGAAGCGCAGAGCGTCCGCGCCACTGGCCGAGATGCCGTCGGGATATATTTTCTTTGTGGCGTCAACGATCTTTTTGGCTTCGCGCTCGGCAACACCTAAGGCCAGTGCGTCGTTGTGGCGCTTTTCGAGCAGCTTTTCAAGATCGATGCCGTAAATCACGTCCAGCGGGTCGATGACGTTGCCCAGCGATTTCGACATTTTGCGGCCTTCGTGGTCACGCACCATGGCATGCAGGAAAACTTCATGGAATGGCACATCCTTCATGAAGTGCAGGCCCATCATTATCATGCGCGCCACCCAGAAAAAGATGATGTCGAAGCCGGTTTCCATAAGAGCGGTTGGATAGAAACGCTTTAGATCCGGCGTTTGGTCAGGCCAGCCCAGAGTGGAGAATGGCCACAGGCCCGACGAGAACCAGGTGTCCAGCACATCCTCATCCTGACGCAGTTTTGCGCTTCCGCATTTTGAGCATTTGTCGGGTGCTTCACGCCGCACCATAACTTCGCCGCAGTCTTCGCAGTACCAGGCCGGAATGCGATGACCCCACCAGAGCTGACGCGAGATGCACCAGTCGCGGATGTTGTACATCCATTCGTAATAGGTTTTCACCCAGTGACCGGGAATGAATTTTATTTTTCCCTCTTCAACAGCGCGGATGGCTTCGTCAGCCAGAGGTTTGATTTCGACAAACCACTGCTTTGACATGTAAGGTTCGACCACGGTGGCGCAACGCTGACAATGACCGATGCTCATAAGGTGATCTTTGCGACCGCGGAAAAGTCCCTTCTCTTCGATGGCGGCCTTGACGCTGTTGCGAGCCTCTTTTACGCTCAAGCCCGCGAACGGTCCGCAATGGGCGTTGAGCGTGCCGTCCTCGTTGAGGATGTTGATGAATTGCAGGTTATGACGTTTGCCGCAATCGAAGTCGTTGGGATCGTGGGCCGGAGTGACCTTGACCGCGCCGGTGCCGAAAGCCGGATCGACCAGCACTTCGTCACCTACGATGGGGAATTCGTAGCCCAAAAGCGGGTGTTTCAGCATGGTGCCGATGAGATGCTTATAGCGCGGATCGTCTGGATGCACTGCCACGGCGCTGTCGCCCAGCATGGTTTCCGGGCGGGTAGTGGCGACTACTATTTCACCGGAACCGTCGGCCAGGGGATACGCAAACGACCACATCTCGCCGGCGATGTTCTCTTCGTATTCGACTTCAAGATCGGACAGAGCCGTGCGGCAGCTCGGACACCAGTTGATGAGTTTCTGGTCGCGATAGATCAGACCCTCTTCGTAAAGGCGCACAAAGACTTCGCGCACGGCATGTGAGAGACCTTCGTCCATGGTAAAGCGCTCGCGACTCCAGTCCAGCGAGCAGCCCAGCACTTTAAGCTGTTCAATTATGCGTCCGCCTTTTGCGCCTTTCCACTTCCAGACGCGCTTTAGGAATTCCTCGCGGCCTATGTCGTGGCGGCTGAGTCCTTCGTTGACGCGCAGGTCGCGCTCGACCACCATCTGAGTGGCGATTCCGGCGTGATCCATGCCTGGCAGCCACAATGCCTCGAAACCCGACATGCGTTTCCAGCGCGTGACGGTGTCCTGGATGGACATGGTCAAAGCGTGGCCCATGTGCAGCGAACCGGTGACATTGGGCGGCGGTATCACTATGCAGAAAGCCGGTTTGTCGCCGTGTTCGGCGTCGGCGGTAAAGTAACCTTTATCCATCCACTCCTTATAAAGGCGCGGTTCCACTTCCGATGGATCATATCCCTTGGGCAACATTTCACTCATGATTCAAAACTCCGATTGTTTCAGCCTCAGAATTACGGACACCCTTATTTAATGTCGAAGTGCAAAAGAGTCAATTCAAAAGAGTGCAGAACGCGACGCAAGCCGCAAGTGGCGGCTTCGACGTGTTCATTCTGCGGCGGTTTTATAAAAAGTGAAGAAAACCGGAAACCTGCTATTTGTTTAGTTTCCCGACTTCCTGTTTAATGAGTATTTCCGCCAGTTCCGGGACTACCTCCCAGGCGACGGACTGTGCCCGTTCGCCGATTTCCTTTCCTATTTCCATCTGAATGGACTTGCGGACTATGGAGGCCAGCATCTTGAGATCCAGTTCCGGAGTCTTAACGGGCGTAGCGGCAATCGCCTCTTTTACGATGTTACCCACAACAGCGGGATCGAATGCGGCTGCTGCCGGTTTTTCATCCAGAATGAGGCGGATTTCACGCATTATATCGGACTTCAGAGAAGCCTTGAAATCGTCCATATAGCGCGGCGCTCTGCGCTCAGACAGGGCGGATATAATTTCCTCGCGTACAGTCTGTCTGAGGTAAGTTTTAAGTTCGGGCACTATGGCCATTCGGATTTTCTCGATGTCCATTTCCGGGGCGCGAGCAAGCGGAGCCGTTTCTTTTAATGACAATCCAGCCAGTTCTTCACGTATGGCACGCCTGAACAGCTCGACTACATCGGAGGACGATTCGCTGCCTTGCGGCGCATGAGCCGGGACTGAAAGTTCCTCGACCGGAGCAAATTCGACCATGTTTTCGGCGCTCTTTACTGTTTTCTTTTCTTCGGCTACCGTAGCAGGTGAATGTTCTATAAGATCGTCCAGCACCGATTGTTCGATTTCACTTTCGATATCGGCCAGAACTTCGTCGCCGATCAGCATGGTTTCATCTTCAACAGCCGGAGCGGCGTCTTCGACCAGACCTGAAGGCAGGTCTTCGTGGGTTATATCATCGGGTGCGTTTTCGAAAACATCGCTTATTTCACGCGCCATTTCGCGCGCCATCCAGTCGGATTCGGTCTCGGGTACGATATCAACTTCCGACAGCCCCGTTTCTTCCGCGTCCATTCCGGCGATATCTATGCCATCGTCGTTGACCGGCTCAACAACATCCAGTCTGTCCGTGGCCCAGTTGTCCAATTCGATGGACTGCTCCGCTTCAGCCTGGCGCGATTTTTCTTCGACAAGATTATACGCAAAGTCTGCACCGCTCTTTTCATCCTGTTTATCGATTTCGGACAGCGGCGTATTGCGGAGAGCCTCAAGCTTGCTGTTTTCGTCGGCGAAATACGAATGAATGTTTGCCGCTTTGGGTTCGTGGCTTACAAATACGTCATCCACCTTGATGTCGTCTTCAACGTCAGCAAACTCTTCGATTGCTTCGGCTCCCTCTTCCTCATCTTCCTCAAGCGGTTCGAGAAGAGCGGCAGCCTGCTCTTTGGATAAAGTAACCGGGCGTTCTTCTGTGGAAGAAACAGTCTCGATTCCGGCTTCGGCCAGAATCTGATCGGTGGTGAAAAGCTCTTCGTCTTCTTCCAAATCGACCACTTCTTCCAGGTCGACTACTTCTTCAAGATCGATTTCCTGAATTTCCTCTTCTTCGGCAGCGCCCATTTTTTCTTCCAGAATCATCTGAAGTTGATCCAGCAGATCCTGGGTGTCGAAGGGTTTGGGGAAACTGCCCAGAGCGCCCGCTTCACGCGAGCGGTTTCTGTCAACGGGTTCGTTTATATGAGAGAGGAGCAGTACCGGCAGAGCTTTGTAACCGTCCAGACTTCGGAGTCTGCGGCACAGGCTGTAGCCGTCCGCATCCGGCAGACGCAGATCAACAAGAGCGAGATCTATCTTATTGGCCTCAAGCCTGGCCAGCGCTTCATCAGCGGTGGAGGCCATAAGCAGTCTGAACGCAGTTTTGTTCAGCGTCATTCGCACAGCTTCGCGGATAATACTGCTGTCGTCCACCAACAGGATTGTCGGAGCCATCCCGATCTCCCTCTGCATTAAGTTAAAACAAAATCTTCCCGATGGAACTGGCCGGAATCTGAGTACACCGACCACTGAATTTGAAGCATTTTAACACAGGCCGGGTTAAAAGTCTACAAAGCGACACCGCAGATTATGCCGTATTCACTTGGAAAACCACCTTATAAATTCATTTCGGAATGCAAATCAATACGTTGTTGGTTGACTTTATGTAAAAGCCTGTGCTAATTTGACTGCGAATCAGTAATTGATTTCACTAACACGCACCTTTTACGGAGGGCGAATATGCGTCTCAATTCATGTAGTTGGATGGTAGTCATTCTGGCTGTGACATTCCTCTGGGCCTGCGGACCGGATGAGTTCAAGATCGGCAAGGAAAATTATGAAAAGGGTTACTGCCCTGAGGCCGTTCAGCATCTCGAACGTTCGATTAAAGAAGGAAAATCCGTCGCCGAATCACAGAAGATGATCGACGACTGTAAAATCAAAATCGACGAAGCCGATGCCAAAGCCTGCCTTGACAAGGCTGAAAACTACGTCCAGATGATGAAGGATGCCAAAGTCGTCAGCGCCTGGGAAATGATAATGGAGGAATTCAAGCAGTTCAAGTGTCGCGATGTGGATCCCAAAAGCTACATCGACCGCGCTTACTACAACTTCATCGCCTATCTGGCCGAGTGGGATGTCTATCCGGACGCTGTAGATAAATACTGCGAATTCGTTGGTTGCGAAGCCAAAGAGGCCCGCGTTCTGATCCGCGAAGAGGAAGTCGAAATCAAAGACAAAGACGGCAAGCCCAAAAAAGAATACATACAGACCGAAATTCCCATTGCCGATCACGAAAAAGTGATGGAAATGATGAAGTGGCTCTGCGAAAAAGATTACAAGAACGCTCGCTGGTTTGACCGCTATGCCAAGGCGATGTGGGATACAGATCGCTTCAAAGAGTCTCTTGAAGCCTACGAGGCCATCTCCCTTATCGACAAAGCCGGTTTCGAACTTAAAAACCGCGCCAAGGTATCGGCTGACTTCCTGAAGGCCAACAAGCGTTTCAACCGTCCCGATGCTGAATGGGCTAAATTTTTCTGGATCGAAGATGTCAAGACCAAAAGCAAGCTGAAGGCCCTGAAGAAAGATCTGGAGAAGGCCGAAAAGGAAAAAGCTGCCGCTGCTGCCGCCGGGTCTGGAGCTAAATAATACTCAGCGCCTTTGGGGCGCAGCGCAGGATATCACACCATGCGGCTTGTGGCCCCCCTTAACATTGTACGCGATTATCAAAGCCGCTTTCCATGGCTTATTGTTGTCGTGTTCCTGGCTTTTATTGTTCTGATTTTAAGGCTGGGATATCTGCAATTATCCAAAGGCCAGTATTACCGCGAGCTTTCCGAGCATAATTTTGTCCAGGAATTGCGCATCCCAGCCCTGCGCGGCAATGTTCTCGACCGCAACGGCAACGCGCTGGCCGATAATCGCCCCGCCTACAGTGTTTATCTTACCCCTGCTTTCATGCGTGAGCCTGAAAAGACTCTGGTTATTCTGGAAAATTATCTGGCGCTTTCACCAGAAGAATCTCTGCGACTGCGCGTGGCTGTAGATAAGGCGCGCGGCATACTGCGTTTTCGTGAAATCCAGGTCAAGATCGATATTACACGCGACCAGCTTGCCATGATGGAAGGTCGCAAGTTCGATCTGGCAGGCGTAAACGTCAGACCGGAACCGCGCCGCAATTATCCCTTCGGCGAGCTTTTCGGACATTCCATCGGATACGTCGGGCGTATCAGCGACAGCGAGATTCTGGAAAAGTCAGAGTATCATCCCAACAGCGTGCTGGGAAAAAGCAGCCTCGAAAAACAGTGGGAAAAATACCTGCGCGGCGAAGACGGCTTCGAAAAAGTGGTTGTGGATGCTTACGGACGGCGCAAAGGGCCGATACAGTCCGAAGTTCTTATCAAAGGCGAAACGCGCCGGGATTCCATACAGGGCGCCAATCTGGTGCTGTCGCTGGATCTCGACATGCAGAAGAAGGCCGAGGAACTGTTTGCTCCACACAAGGCCGGCTCGGTAGTGGTTCTGGATGTCAATACCGGTTATATTCTGGTCTGGTATTCCAAGCCTGGTTTTGATCCTAATAAGTTTGTAGGCGGCATTTCGCAATCCGACTGGCAATCCTACAGCGACTCCATACTGGAACCGCTCATCGACAAGGCCACTCAGGCCACATACTTCCCAGGCTCAACCTACAAAGTTGTAGGGGCTATAGCGGGACTGGAAAACGGCGCCATAACGGAATGGGACAGCACTTTCTGTGGCGGTTCGCGCAAACTGGGCAGCCACACCTTCCACTGCTGGAAACGCAGCGGGCATGGCTCACAGACTATAGTGGACGCACTGCAGCATTCCTGTGACGTTTTCTTCTATGAAGTCGGTGAGAGACAGGGACATGACAAGCTTTACAACATGGCTTCGATCTTCGGCCTGGGCGAAAAGCCGGGGCTGGGTGTGCAACAGGAAAGTGCCGGAATACTGCCTTCGCAGGAATGGCACCAGAAGATGCACGGGCGTAAATGGTTTACCGGCGATACCCTTTCCCATGTCATCGGACAGGGTGACCTGAAAACTTCGCCCCTCCAGATAGCCCGGCTCTATGCCACCATAGCCAATGGCGGAAAGCTTTATAAAACCCAGGTAGTACAGCGCATGGAAGCGCCGGACAGCAGGCCGCTCATGCAATTCCAGCCGGTGCTGGAACACAGCATAGACCTGAAGCCTGACACGCTTCGACTTGTAAAGGAAGGTCTGCGCCGCGTAGTCAACGAACCAGGCGGAACGGCTTTCACCTCGCGACTGATCGAACCTCAATTCTCCGGCAAGACCGGCTCATCACAGGTTATTGGATTATCGAAGCTGGAGGAGAATCAGGATACTTATCTGCTTAAAGACCATGCCTGGTTCGCCAGTTTTGCGCCTTCGGACAACCCGGAAATTGTCGTGGTAATACAGATTGAGCACGGTGAGCATGGTTCCTGGGGCGCACCTGTGGCTCGTGACCTTATCGCCTACTGGTACGAAAAGAAAACAGGCAAGAAAGCCGAGTATCCTTCCGGATACATCCCGCCTGCAGTGGAAGAATAAATCAGAACAGCGCTACGGCGGCCTGAGATGCCAGTTCCAGCAGTCCGGACGGGAATATTCCCAAAAGAAGATTCAGTGCCGTGGCGGCAATGAGCGCCAGTGTCAACGGAACCGGATAAGCGAGGGAGACTTTGGCCTGATCGTTTTCGGATTCAGCCGGGGTGTACATGACGACTATTATGCGCAGAACGTAATACAGCATAATCATCATACCCACGCCCAGTATCACCGCCAGCCATAAATGATCACTCGATAACAGAGACTGCAGAATGAAGAAACGCGCGAAGAAACCCATGGTCGGCGGCGCACCGGCATATGAGAGCAGCAGAGCCGTAAAGGCTGCTCCAACGGCAGGAGAACGATAACCCAGACCCGCAAGATCGCGCTTTATATCCGGATTCTCGCCGCTATAACGACTTAGAATGAGAACTACCGCATAGAGACCCAGCGAAACGCTTATGTGGAAAAATAAATAAAAGAGCAACGCAGCAGTCGCGTCTGTGGTGCTCTCTCCCTGAGCAGCGGCTATGGCCGCAAGCATGAAGCCGGTGTGTGCTATTGACGAATAGGCCAGGCGGCGTTTCAACCCGGTCTGAACAATGGCCACCAGCGCTCCCAAAAGAATGCTTGCTGCAGCCAGAATCTCCAGGATCAGGCTCCAGTGAGGCATACTGTTGACAAAGGCCTCAAGCGGATTTGCCAGAAGTTGTATTAAAGCCAGTACGAGTGCGCTTTTGAACACACCGTCCATGAAAGCTGCTGTCGGAGCCGGAGCGCCTTCATAGGCGTCTGGCAGCCAGGCGTGGAAGGGAACCAGCCCGATGCGTATGGCCAGACCCGAAAACAGGAAGGCAAAACCCAACCCGGCGAAAGCCATATTGTGTGCGGTATTCTGCGAGAAGCACTCGGACAGCGCCTCATATGATGTTGCTCCACAGGCGCCGTAAAGAAAGGCCACTCCCATAACTGTCAGGCCGGATGATAATGCGCCTGAAAGATAAAACTTCAGACCGGCTTCAACACTGTGGCTTCTGCGGCGGTGAAAGGCTGTAAGAGCGAACAGCGGCAGTGTGGTAAGTTCCAGCGCAACATAAAAACATAATAAATCCTGCGCCAGCACCAGCGTCATTGCACCCATAAGGGAAAGCAGCATAAGTGGATGAAACTCACCGCGTTTGGGGCCGTTATCATCGAAATACGAGACCGTCAGCAGAGCTGAAAGTGCCGCCGATACGGACATGATCGCCATACCGAAGACCGAAAAGCGGTCAACTCTTATCATGCCGTCGAAGAAGTCCTGTGAAGTCACCCAGTCAAATTCCCAGATGGCCAGAATGGCCGCAATTCCGGCTCCAACCAGCGCCAGATAACCCAGCCAGGCACGTGGTGTGCCGGGGCGTGCAGATGCTCCCAGCACCAGCAGCAGTGCTGCGAAAAAGCCGCTTATTACCAGCGGAAGCAGTTGTATGAGTGCGCCGGTATGCCCCATTTATTCCTCTGCCTTGTCATTGTCAGATTTTAACACCAGACCGATGACCGGGGAGGTCGATCCGTCCCGCATTTCAAGCGCTGTCTGTGTCTGCGAGCGATAACTCTCGACTATCTTTTCTGAGGCGCCTGCTATGCTTTTTATGAAATAAGACGGCATTATGCCCATAAGAATAATCAATATTATCATCGGCACTATAACCAGATGCTCGCGCAAACCTACACGAGCGGCTTCTGCCGCCGGACGCTTGTCGTTGCCTGCCATCATTTTCTGAACCATCAGCATCAGTGCAACCATCATAAGCAACAACCCGAAACAGGCGATAAAGGCCAGCACCGCTGAGCCCATCAGTCCGTTCGGAGCAAATGCACCGTACAGCAGGTAAATGTTTCCGGCAAAACCGGAGAGTCCCGGAACTCCGCCCAGGCCCAGTGCCGCCAGCACCAGCAGCATTCCTAAAAACGGCAGTGTACGAATTGAATTCCCCAGCCGGTCGACACGGTCATGACCGTTGGCTTTTTCGATCAGAGCAATTATCATGAACAGCGCCGAACCGGAAACTCCGCTGCAGATCATCAGATATAATGCGCCGGTCAGCGCTTCGACGTTCATTACCGCAATACCCAGCACGGCCAGTCCCATCTGAGCTGCCAGAATAAAAGCCGCCATGCGCCGCAGGCTTTTCTGTCCCAATGCCGCCAGTGAGCAATATATAAGGCCGGCCACGGCCAGTATGGCCAGAACTGGTGTGAAGGCGGCGAATAGTGTCGGGAAAAGCGGCAGAACAAAACGCAGCAGGCCGTATGCACCCAGTTTGATGAACAGTCCCGAAAGCAGAGCCGAGGCGGCTGGCTCCATTTCTGTCTGGGCGTCGGTCAGCCAGGTGTGCAGCGGGAAAACCGCAGCATGAGCTGCGAAAGCGATCATCATGCCGCCGAATAACCACATCTGAACCTGCGGATCAAGTGTGATGCGCGTTAAAGTATCAATGGCCAGTCCGGCGCTGTCGTTTTTAATGTGCAGGAAAATTATTGTCAACAGCATCATCAGCGAGGTTGAGGCCAGATAGACGAAAAGCTTGACCGCCGAGTAGCTGCGGTTGGAGCGACCCCAGGCAGTGACGAAAAAGAAGAGTGGTATCAGCGCCAGTTCCCAGAAGATGTAGAAAAGGAAAAGATCCAGCGCCGTCAGTATGCCCAGCATGGCGCTTTCAAGAATAAGCGCACAGAACACGAAGCCCTTCACGCCGCGAACCAGTGTATCGATGCTGGAGAGCAACACCATCGGCACCAGGAATGTGGCCAGCAGCACAAAGGGCATGGATATGCCGTCCACACCCAACCTGAAGCCTATGCCGGAGGCAGGAATCCAGCGTGCCTCTTCGGTGAACTGCATGGCGGTATTCTGCGGATCGAAGCCCGACCAGAGCAGCAGCGCCAGCAGAAAAGTCGATCCGCTTATGGCCAGGCCGAAGCCGCGCAGCAGTCCATTTTCGGAATGCGGCAGCATTCCAAGTAGCAGCGCGCCCGCCAGCGGCAGAAATACGATAAGCGTCAACAGATGCCGTCCTTCAAATTCCATTGCATCAACCTGTCAATATTCCGGTCTGCCACAGCCAGAGACAAAGCAGGAAAAATCCCGCTAAACTCAGCAGCAGATATGTCTGTACATTGCCGGACTGTATATAGCGCAGTCCCAGACCGGCTGTCCGCGCCAGCCAGGCGCTTGAGCGCACCACCACGCTTTCAACTATCCAGTTGTCGGCAAAATTGCCCAGTATCCGTCCGAAATCGACCAGCGGTTTTGAGAAAGCCCGGTAAAGGGCATGGTCGATATAAAGCTCATTTTCAAACAGTTTGGGCAGGCCTTCCGACTCGCGTGTCGGCTCGCGCAGCGGACCCTGTCCCAGGAATGTTTTGCGGGCAGCTATGAAGCCCAGCAGAGTGGCGGTTATGGAGAGCAACAGGCCGAAGGTGTTGAATCCTCCCAGGTGCATAAGCTGCGGCGGGTCTTCCAGCGCATCGAAAAGCAAATCGGCAATCAGCGAGCCTTCATGGCTGGGAGCCTGAAGCACTGCAGCGGCAGCGCAGAGAATGGTTGCCACCAGCAAAGGCAGACCGGCAGAGAAAGGCATGGGTTTGCGCGCCATGAGCGCCGGTGAAGCAAAAACAGTGTAATAAAGTCTGAAGGCCAGAAAAGCCGTCAGGCATGAAACCAGCGCCAGAATTATTCCAAGCGGAACCGCCAGCCAGGAAGCCGGTCCGATTTCAACTGACAGAGCGGCGGCGATGATCTGTCCTCGTGTGAAATAAAGGGCGAAAGGAAACCCCGCCAGCGCTATCAGCGACAGAAACATGGCGTAACGCACCGGCGCAAAACGCAATCCGATCTGAGAAAGCCGGTATATGTTACGCTCACCGCCCGTTATGTGTACCAGCAGTCCGCATCCCAGCATCAGGCTGAGCATGCAGACCGAAAATGCCAGCATGTGCAATGCGGCGGCCACAAAAGCTCCGAATCCAATGGCGGCAAAGGCGAAGCCATACTGCGACATAGCCGCATATGCCAGCGAGCGAGCGAGATCGCGTTGCGCTAAAGCCAGCAGTATGCACATAAAAGCGGAGACAACTCCCATAACAGCGGCGACCGTCATTACTTCGGGGGTATAAAGCAGCAGAGTCTGAAAACGCAGCAGTACGTATACGGAAAGCAGAGCCGGACCAGCCGAGAGCAGCAGTGCGTTGGGCAGCGGGTCGAGACGTGCGGCCAGAGCCGTAGCGGTTGAAAATGGCCACAGTCCGCTCTTTATGGCCAGCCCGATCAATATCAGCAGCAGGGCCGGAAGCAGCCAGTAGCGATTCATCATCGAGGCCCACAGGCCCATTTCGCTCATTTCTATGCTTCCGAACTGCGCCAGCAGCATCAGCATACCGGACATTAAAAGCATATCACCGATTACGTTGAGACTGATCTGCCAGCGTGAGGCCAGACGGCTCTCATCGTCGCGCCGCATGAGACCTATGAGCAGATACGAGCACAGAGTAAGCGCGCTGTAACCGGTAAAGAAAACCGGCAGATTGGCCGCCGAGAGGGCTATCATCAATGCAGCTTCGAAAAGACAGATAAATACCAGAGCGCGATTGTGCGTGCGTTTATCGGGGCTGACACCGGAAGCGAAGACTCCGCAGAGTATTCCTGAAGCCAGAGCGGCAGCCGCAAGAATGGCCGTAAGCGCGTCTATGCGGAAGGCAAAATCGATTTTCATTTCTCCGACGGAAGCCCAGGTGTAGACATTCTGCAATATGGCTCCACTGTCGTGGTTAGCGGCAATGAACCAGAGCGCCAGATCTACGATAAGGGAAAAAGTCATAGCGGATATGGCGATTATAATGGAAGCTGCCCGTGACATAAAACGGCCCAAAAAGAATATCAGCACAGCGGCGGCTATAGGGGCCAGAGAAACCAGAGTAGGCCATTGAGCATATGGTGCGTCTCTGTCGTACATAACGCGCAGAGCCAGCCATATCATAGCCAGCGCGAAGGCGCCGGTAGATGCCAGTATGGGAGCATACCTGCTTTCGCGTTTCGGTTTGCGTCCGGTTTTAGAATATTCTCTGAACAAATCCATTTTAATATTCCACTGTCCCGCGCCGTTTTCTTCAGTGTTTCAACTCGTTGAGATCTTCCACATAAATAGTCGGCCTGTTGCGCTTTACAGCTACGATTATCGCCAGACCGAAAGCTCCGTATGCCGCTGCAATAATTAGAACAAAAAGAGCCAGCACCTGTCCGGCGGCATCGCCGGTGATGGCCGAAAAGGCTGCGCAGGCGGCGGCGGCTCCGCAGAACATCAACTCTATTCCAATCACTATTATAAGGGCGTTCTTGCGGATCATGGCCGTAAGAACACCGCAGAAAAACAGAATTACGGCTAAAGCCAGAAACTGATGAGCGCCGGGATGCAGCAGGTATTCCATTTGTCAGGCCTTCCTTCCAGCCACAACCGCAGCCGATATGACTGAAGTCAGCACAATGAATCCGACCAGACCGAAAGGCAGCAGATAGCGCGAGAACAGCAGCAGGCCGACCTCTTTAAGACTTCCGAAGTTGTCTGCAAGCTGCGTTGTGTCCGGCAGCACAACAATAGCCGTCACCAGCTTAACGGTAATAAGGCTCACAATTACGATTGACAACACCTTGTTGATGGCATGGCGACGCTGTCCGAATTCTTCGCGTTGAATATTAAGCAGCATGAAAACAAAAACCAGCAGCACCGTTACCAGCGAAACGAAAACAACATACTGCATGACCGCCAGAAATCCGGCGGACATCAGTCCGTATAGTCCGGCGCTGGCTGTGGCGATAAGAAGCAGCCCCAGCGTCACCGCCAGAGGGCTGCGTCTGAAAAGTATCAACCCTGCGCCAAAAAGAGTAAACAGCGCCAGAATGTCGAATATTATGCTTTCAATCATTAGCGATCCGCCGTTTAAATTCCCCTCTGAGCCTGATCCGGACATTAGGGTCCCACCGGTCTGAAACCGGGTGCGAAGAATGAATAAATCTATTAATGCTTACCGCTCCCCTGACCATGTGGACAATCACTGCCAGTATCTACTATTACAGTCCGCATGTCCATAAAAAGCCTGATTGTGAGACGTTCCGGAGACACATCCGAGTCGCGCAGCTTGACGTTCTGCCCCGGTAAGGCTAACATATCAAGATAAATTCGAATCTTCAAGGAAACGGAGATTGACATGCTTTCTAGCGCTCGAAAAACAGCACTTCCGGCTTTGCTGCCGCTGATATTGCTACTCTGCCTTGCAGCAGCCTGCGATTCAGGATCGAGCAGCAAGGAGGGCTATAACGTCCTTTTCAAGCTGGATGCCTCCTGTTCGTCCATCACCGATTACATGCTTGAGTTCAAAGCGCCATACAGCCGCGCTTTTTCTGGAACTTTCGCCAATTCACAGGCTGCTGTAATTCTGGAAGATTTCCCCGCCGGTGAACAGCAGACCGCCATCACTTTAAATGGTGAAAATGCTTATCTTTATGATACCCGTCTGGATATGGTCTGGGGTGCGGCGGCCACTTATACCGCCACCTGCGACGAAGTTGCACCCAAGCCTTTCCTGACGCTGGATCTGGCCGACAATGTTTTTGCCCTTTCCGTGCCCGAAGAATGCAACTGGTTCCCGCGCGGCGAATGGTACGAAGTGGTGCAGGCCGGTCCAAGCGGAGATCAGGAGGCTTTGCAACTGCTGTATTCCGGTAACCCCAACGAGCAGCATCGCCGTATGATGCACATGTTCCAGAATGGCGAGAACGATGCAAGCGGCCTGCGTACATTTCTGCTGCGCATGACTGACGCCAACGGGAAACTCTACGATTTCCGCTATGAATTTTCCACCGCCGAAAAACATTTTTACAGCTACGTCATAGCCTGCGATCCGAAAGCGGTCGATTTCGAGGCACTTCTTTACATCGACGGAGAAGAATATATACCGCCTGCAGACGGCGACGAGGATGGCGCTGCGGACGGTGACAGCGAAGCGGAAGGCGCAGACGGCGATACTTCTGACGGCGACGGCAGCGAAATCCCCGATGGCGACGGTATCGAGAATGACGCCGCTGAAGACGGCGACAATGTAGAAGTCGACGGCGACGAGCCCGACGGTGATGCCGATGATACGCCGGACGGCGATCTGGAACCTGAAGTTGAGATGGAAGAGGAAGCCCCGGTTTGCGACATAGTAGAGACGCCTGAAAGCGCCTGGAGCATTCTGGCGAAAGACAACTTCCTCAAGGACGAATCCACGCCTTCCGATCTGGCCTATATTGCCGAAACCACCAATCCGGGCTTCATCGAAACCAAAGAGTACGCCCGTCTGGACGCGACCGAGGTCGGTCAGGAACTGGTTCTTTCACTGGATATTGAAACAACTTACACGTATTCGATACTTGTAAAATGTGTCAAAGGCGTCAACTGGGGCATGGTTGAGCTTTATCTGGACGACGCCGAAGAGCCGCTGGAACTTCAGACCGGTGGAACCGTGCAGGATCTGCATGTGACTTCGACCGGTTCCTATGACGTGGCTCTGCCATCCAGCTTCAGCGTCTACAAGCCGGTATGCCTGAATTACGGCAGCCACCGTCTGCGTTTCAGGGTGTCTGGAAAGCATGAGAATTCCGAAGGATACACCATAGGAGCCTACAAAGTCAGTTCAACGCTGTACTCCGGAAAATAGTCCGCGAAATCTTATATGGCGGGTGGCCTGCCTTTGATCGGGTGCCACGGTCTTCGTTCCAAAGGAACGATGGCCGTGTTGGGTTGGGGTGTTCATCTCTTTCATGGCTAGATTGTATCACATTCCTACCATTCATGCACGGCCATGTTTTCTTCGAAAACAAGACCGTGGCACCCCTTGGTATCGTCATTCATTCAAAGACCGGCCACCCGCCCGTTTCAGAGTGTCGGGAAAGCACGAAAATTCCGAAGGATACACCATCGGAGCCTACAAAGTCAGCTCAACGCTGTACTCCGGAAAATAGTCCGCGAAATCTTACTTATACGAGAATCTGGGCGCGCCGCAGGCGCGCCCAGATTCGTATGTCATAACTTCCGGATGATCCCTGAAAGATTACTGACCGCTGTCTGTACAACGAACCGAATATAACGAATATACCGGCGGTTTACAAGCAGCAATTCACCACCTCGAATAATGCCCTATATAATCAGGCTTGTGTGTGTTTTGTTTGCGTAAGCTGCGACAATTTATTATCATAACACAGTAGATACACTTTAACTTGAGCGAGGACGGAGGCTGTAGTATGAAAAGAGCCTTTTCCGTACTGATAACGCTGCTTATATTCTGCTTTCTGATGACGGCCTGCGAGATGCGCGTCAAGGTCGATATGGACGAAGGCGCAGCCGGGCAGCCCTGCCGCTCGGGCGGAGAATGCGATGAGGGTCTGGCCTGCATGGCGGGAATATGTCTGGAAGATTTCCTTAACGATGTGGATCTGCGCCTCAGTTCCGGCGAAAGCTGCACCCGCGACAGAGACTGCGAATCGGATTTAAGCTGTCTGCCTTATGACAACCACTACATCTGTACTGCCCGCTGCAATGCGGATGCTGCTTGCCTTGAAATCTGGTCAGGCTCGGAATGTCTGAAAAATGAAAAAGGCGAGTTCGTCTGCATACGGCTGGAACAGGATGGCGACATTCCGCCTGAGGAGGATGAGGATATTTTCATTGACGGAGATATTGATGCGGTTGAACAGGATGCAGATGTTATTGAGGAAGCCAGTGAGTATTATGAAGCAGCCGAATTGAATTGCCGGGAAGGTGAAAAGGAATGCCAGAATGGTTTCTTAAGGCACTGCAACAATAAGGGACAGTGGATTACCGATAAACATTGCAGCGCCGACGGCGAAACCTGCCTGGTTGACGCCTGTATAGATCCGAATAATATTATTTGTCATGCCGGAGAAAGCCGCTGTCGCAGCAGATATACTCCTGAAATCTGCAATAAATACGGCACCGAGTGGGAACGCCAGTCGGATTGCCTGACAGACTTCATATGCATTGAGGGCGATTGTCTGAACATGGATGAATACAACATCTGCCTGGATGACTACAACTGCACCGATGACGAATACTGTTTCAGGTATCGTGAAAACGACGAAGTCGGCCAGTGTCTGCCATTCTGCGATCAGTCAGACACTGAATGTTTCGAAGGCTATCAATGCGGCGAAAACGGAATCTGCGAGAAAATCGAAGGCTATTGCATCAGCAACTCCCAATGCGAAACGTATCAGTTCTGCGATGTGGCGCGCAATCGCTGTCAGTCCTACTGCTATTTGCCGGGCCAGAGTTGTCCTGAGGGTTCATATTGCGATGATAATTCGGGATCGTTGACTTATGGCCGCTGTTTAAACACTGGGTTCGTCAGCGATTGCAGTTCCGACGCGGATTGCTACTCCGGCCAGTACTGCCACGAAATAGTCGACTCGGAAGACGAAGCCTACTGCCGCGACAGATGCTCGGATGATGACGATTGTTACGGCGAAGAAACCTGTGTAGATAACAAATGCAACAGCCCCTGTCCGCCCTGCATGATTTTAAACTATTATACCAACGACGGAAGCTGCATGTGGGAGTGCCCGGGCGGCTATGCCTGTGATTTTGATGCTAAAGGCTGTGTGCCCGGCGGCGATTGTACGCCGCCTCCAGGGAATATTTGCGGCTACGGTATCGGCCAGTGTTGCCCGCCGCAAACATGCAGCGTACTTGAATGGGCATACGGACTTTACGGAATCTGCATCTGACTCCGTAGGAATGCAGCAAAAAAATCGGGGCGCGCCGCAGGCGCGCCCCGATTCATATATAATTGAAGATGCGCCGCCTTATCAGCAGCGTTCCATGTCGAACTTGTTTTCCATGCGGTCTTCCACTTCGACCGGATAATTTCCACTGAAGCAGGCATTGCAATAGCCTTCCGGCTTGTTGACGCACGAAAGCAGGCCCTCGATGCTCTGATAGCCCAGGCTGTCGGCGCCCAGATGCGCCGCGATTTCGTCCCAGGTTTTGCCGGCTGCCACCAGTTCTTTGGTAGTCGGAAAGTCGATGCCGAAATAGCAGGGATGCAGCGTCGGCGGACAGGAAATGCGCAGATGCACTTCTTTGGCTCCGGCCTGACGCAGCAGGCGCACGCGGTTTTTCGAAGTTGTACCGCGGATGATGGAATCATCTACCACTACTACGCGTTTGCCGCGCACCACTTCTTTGACGACATTAAGCTTTATTTCCACGCCGGAACTGCGGTTTTCCTGTGTGGGCATGATGAATGTGCGTCCGATGTAGTGGTTGCGGATGTAACCGTGATCCAGCGGTATGCCGGACTCAAGCGCAAAACCCAGCGCCGAAGAATTGCCGGAGTCGGGAACGGCGATGACCACATCTGCGTCCACCGGACAGTCCTGCGCCAGACGGCGGCCCAGCGCCATGCGCACCATATGCACATTCTGTCCGAAAATAACCGAGTCCGGACGGGCGAAATATATATGTTCGAAGATGCAGTGAGCGTGTTTGCAGCCGTTTGCAAACTGCGTCGATTTCATGCCGTTCTCGTCAACCGTAATGACTTCGCCGGGATTCACGTCGCGGATGTATTCGGCTCCGAGAATATCCAGCGCGCAGGTCTCGGATACGAAAACCAGCGCATCGCCCATTTTGCCCATGCACAGGGGTCTGAAGCCCTGCGGGTCGCGGGCGGCGATCAGCTTGGTTTCGGTCATCAGTACGAATGAGAATGCCCCTTTCAGCATGCCCAGCGCCGATTCGAAGCGATCAGCGCGGTTGCGGCGGCAGGGATCGGCTAAAAGATGCGCCACTATTTCCGAGTCGGTGGAGGTCTGAAAGATGGAGCCGCTTTCCTGATACTGGCGGCGCAGAGTGCGGGCATTGACCAGGTTGCCGTTATGAGCTACTACTATCAGACCATCGAGATGTTCCATGATGAGCGGCTGGATGTTCTGCACTCGACCCGAACCGGTGGTAGAATAACGTACATGACCTACACCGATGTGTCCGGGTAAACGGTTGAGGTATTCATCTTTGAATACGTCGGTCAAGAGCCCCAGACCTTTTTTACTCTGAATCTTTCTTCCATCCGATACAACTATGCCGACGCTTTCCTGTCCGCGGTGCTGCAGGGTGTACAGTGCATGATAAACTTTAAGCGCTGCATTGGGATCGCCGAAAATTCCAACAACTCCACAACTTTCTTTCGCTTTGTCCTCTATCAATTTAAATCTCCTGTAAATAAAGAGGATTCTGTCTTTGTCTGGATTCGGATTCAAATGTGAAGAACGAAAAACTCTTCCGGAAAAAGACGCATTTTAGACCTGCTGACATCATTGCGCAAGATCAAAAAGCAGGCTTTTATTTAAAGGTATTATTGTAGTGATAACAGGGATTTATGGGCGCCTGTGTTTATTTGTAGCTCAGGTGGCCGAAAAATGATCGAAGCCGCCCGTGTCGCATTCATTGTGCTTACCTGCGGCATCGATCAGATAAACACCTGCGCCTTCCGTCACGCGACCTATGCGGCGAGGGCGCGGCAGTCCGGCGGGTAGAGTTTTCAGCAGTTCTGCGGCTTTCTGCGGTGTAATACTGAAAAGCAGCGCGTAGTCTTCACCGCCGCGCAGCATATAATCCAGCGCATCGGCTCCGTGCAGGGTTGCAAAGCGCAGCAGTTCGGGACGTGGTTCAAGCTGCGCCGCTTCGATCTCTATGGCCACGCCGGATTCTTCGGAGATATGCGCCGCATCACCAACCAGGCCGTCGGAAACATCGATCATCGAATTGAGCAGGCGGGATTGGCCGTAGAAAATACCGCTGTCCACCAATGCTTCAGGCCTGCGATGTGCTCGCGCCAGAATATCCGCATCAGCCTGCGGCAAGCGGATGTTTTCAAGAAACATTTCCAGACCGGCACGGGACAATCCTAATTCTCCGCATACGTAAAGATCGTCGCCGGCTTTTGCGCCAGAGCGCAGAACGGCAGTGCCTTGCTTGTGTTCACCTGTTACCGTGACCGAAACGCATACATCGCTTAAGCTTCCCGACATGTCTCCGCCCGCCAGCACGACGCCGTATTTATTAAGCGCCTCAGAAAAACCGCTCATGAAGCCGTCGAAGACAGCCGGATCGGATTTCTTTTTCAAGGCCAGCGACAGAAAAGCCCAGCGCGGACGCGCGCCCATAGCCGCCACGTCCGACAGATTGACCATGGCTGACTTGTAACCCACATCGGCAGGAGAACAATATTCGAACGAGAAATGCACGCGCTCGATCAGCAGATCGGTAGTGACACAGAATTCGTTTCCGCTCTCGTGCTGCAATATCGCCGCGTCGTCGCCTATGCCCAGCGGCATTCCGGCAGCCCGGCGCGGCCACTGGGCGGCGATACCGGCAATAAGACTGAATTCGCCGGAAGTCTTTTTTCTGTCTGAAGTCATTTGCGTTTCTGCATGCCGACGTTTATGGACGAAGCCATTTCACGAGCGGCCTGTTCGATGTTTGTGGCGGCAAAAAGGGCGGAAACTACAGCTACACCGTCGGCTCCGGCGGCGATGACATCAGCGGCATTACGGGCGGTGATACCCGAAGTGGCCACGATGGGCAGGCTGTTGGCATTGCGTATCAGACGCAGACCGTCCAGACCGATGACGGGTGAGTGATTCTTTTTGGTTTCGCTGGCGTATATCGCGCCCAGTCCGATGTAGTCGGCTCCGGCCAGACGCGCTGCGCCGACTTCCAGTGCAGTAGAAGCTGTTACGCCGATTATGGCCTTCGAACCAAGCAGGCGGCGGGCTACTTCAATAGGCATATCGGTGCGTCCCAGGTGAACGCCATCAGCTTTTACAGCCAGAGCGATATCGAGGCGATCATTGATTATGAATGGTACATTCAGACGTGTAAGCAGCTTGCGCAGTTCAATAGCCAGTTCGTAGAATTCGCGACTGTCGCACTCCTTTTCGCGCAACTGGACGCAGGTTGCTCCGCCGCGCACGGCGGCAGCCACCATTTCAGGCAAACCGCGACCTCTGGCCCAGCGCCTGTCAGTCACAGCATACAGTCTGAGATCTTCGCGTTTCATTTCATCAGCCAAAAACCCGTTTGAAAATATAATCTACGTTTTTCAACTGCTCGTCCAGATTGAAGCACTCTTCGATACCACTGACCCCAAGATATCCCACGACCTCTTCGTCCGCCAGCAGTTTTTCGCGCAGGTGCTCGTTCTGATTCTGCCAGACCGACATGGCGTTGCGCTGCACCATGACATAAGAAGCCTGACGCGGCGCGCCGGATCGGATGAGTTTCAACAGCACCGACTGGGAAAATACCAGCCCGCGTGTGATCTCAAGGTTTTTCAGCATGTTTTCCGGAAATACGCTCAGCTTGTCGAGCATGCGCGTCAGACGACGCAGAATGTAATCCAGAGCTATAGTCGAATCGGGAGCTATGACGCGCTCGACCGACGAATGACTGATATCACGCTCGTGCCACAGGGCTACGTTTTCGAATGCCGCCAGCGAATTCGAGCGAATTACGCGTGCCAGTCCGCTGATGTTTTCCGAGCCGATGGGGTTGCGCTTATGCGGCATAGCCGAAGAACCCTTCTGGCCTCCGGCGAAATATTCCTCGGCCTCTCGCACTTCGGTGCGTTGCAGGTGGCGGATTTCTAAAGCGATTTTTTCGATCGTACCGGCAATCTGCGCCAGCGCCGAGAAATAGTGGGCGTGGCGGTCGCGCTGAATGATCTGGTTCGAGACCGGCTCGACATCCAGCCCCAGGCGTCGACAGGTGCGTTCTTCCACTTCGGGCGGCAGATGTGCAAAAGTTCCCACTGCGCCTGAAACCTGTCCCACATTGATTGAGGCTGTAGCTTCGGCAAAGCGTTTTATATGGCGCTGAATTTCGGCATACCACAACGCCAGCACCAGACCGAAGGTGATTGGCTCGGCATGTATGCCGTGCGAACGTCCCACCATGGGCGTCATTTTATGTTCCAGGGCGCGCCTCTTGACTACCTCGGCCAGCTTTACAAGATCGTCGTTTATGATTGCCGAGGCCTGTTTCAGTTGCAGCGCAAAGGCTGTGTCCAGCACATCCGACGAGGTCATGCCGAAATGAATCCAGCGGCCTGATTCGCCGGTCTGTTCTTCGACGTGAGTTAAGAAAGCGATGATGTCGTGGCGCGTGACCTGTTCGATTTCGTCGATTTTAGCCGGATCAATCTTCACTGTCGCGGCCTTTACAACTTCGAAATCCTTGCGTGGCACTATGCCCAGTTCGGCCATGCTTTCCATTGCGGCCAGTTCCACCTGATACCAGGCTTCGTATTTGGCCTGATCCGTCCATATCGCGCCCATTTCGGGGTTTGTGTAGCGCGGAATCATCGTGAATCCTCCATGTCAAGAATCGTTATGTGAATGCTCAGCAATATTCAATACGGTAATTATCCGAATCCGAAAGCAGTCTGCGTATCAGCCGTGCGTTAAGACTGTGACCTCCCATGTGTCCAACGTAGCGTCCGACGATGGGCAGGCCCAGAAGCGCCAGATCACCCAGTGCGTCCAGCGCCTTGTGGCGCACCGGCTCATCAGGAAATCGCATGGTGCCGTTTAAAGGTCCGCTGCAATCGAAAATTACGGTGTTCTCGGTCGAGCTGGCCAGGGCCAGACCGCGCGCCCGCAGTGCCGCAGCGTCAGCAGCGAATCCAAAAGTACGCGCCCAAATTATATCTTCAAAATCTGTGCCGCTGTCGGGAATGCAGCAATAGCGCTGGCGTCCGATGCTCTGGTGTTCGAAGTCGATTTCAATATCCATTTCGAATCGGCGGCAGGGTTCCAGCCGCACAATGCGCGGACCTTCGCTTATCTGTACGCTTTTTATCACATGCAGGCGCATGGCCGGACGACCGATATTGCGCAAACCTGCACTGCGCAGGGCTTTGCAGAATGGTCCGGCTGAGCCGTCCAGAATGGGCACTTCGTCGCCTTTTATATCAACCAGGGCATCACTGACGCCACAGGCTGAGAAGGCTGCCATGAGGTGTTCTACCGTGCGTACACCGACATCTCCGGCTGACAGTGTGTTCGAGTAAGTGCTGTCGCTCAAGTGTCTCAGATCGGCGGGCAGTTCACAGCCTTTGCGGCGGAAACGTATGCCGTGTTCAAACGGCAGTATGCGCAGATACGAAGGTCGGGCGGAGTGTACGCCTACTCCGCTGATTTCCAGGGCCGTCGCGATGGTGCGCCGCTCAATCATCGCCGTCGGAGCCTCCATCTTCGAATACGAAGAGATCACGCTGTCCTGAAGGCGGCTTTATGCCCAGATGATCGTAGGCAGCGCGTGTGGCGATGCGTCCCTTGGGAGTGCGCTGAATGAAACCCTGTTGAATCAGATAAGGTTCGTAAACATCTTCCAGCGTTTCGCGCTCGATGCTTAAAGAAGCGCACATGGTATTCAAGCCCACCGGGCCGCCGGAGAATTTCTCGACAATGGTCGAAAGGATGCGGCGGTCTACGCTGTCGAAACCCATGCGGTCGATTTCGAGGCGCTTTAAGGCATCACGGGCGATTTCGATGCTGATTTCGCCTTTGCCCATCACGTCGGCGAAGTCGCGCACGCGGCGCAACAGCCGGTTGGCTATGCGCGGCGTACCGCGCGAACGACGCGCCAGTTCATCAGCGCCTTCGTCTGTGAGCGGTGTTTTTAAAATACGGGCCGAGCGCGTCACTATTTCTGCCAGTTCTTCGGGGCTGTAGTATTCGAGATTGAAGTTAATGCCGAAACGGTTGCGCATGGGGCCGGTAAGCAGTCCGGTGCGCGTAGTCGCGCCGATCAGTGTGAAAGGCTGCAGAGGCATTCTTATGCTGCGGGCCGCCGGGCCTTCGCCGATTACAAAATCGAAGAAAAAATCCTCCATGGCCGGGTAAAGGTTTTCCTCTATCACCGGCGAGAGACGGTGGATTTCGTCGATGAAAAGCACGTCGCCTTTTTTCAGGTTGGTCAGCATGCCCGCCAGATCGCCTTTTTTCTCGATGGCCGGGCCGGAGGTGGATATCAGATCGGTGCCCATTTCGCTGGCAATGATGTGTGCCAGAGTTGTTTTGCCCAGTCCGGGCGGCGACCAGAAAATGATGTGATCCAGTGCGTCGCCGCGCCTGCGGGCGGCTTCGATGAAAACCTTGAGGTTGTCTACCACTTTTTTCTGGCCGACATAGTCCTCAAGCTTTCTGGGGCGCAGCGAAACTTCCATACCGTAATCGTCGTCGGTGCGCGATGATTCCAGATTGCCTCTTGTTTCTTCGTCTTTCATCTTTTCGCCAGTTCAGCCAGAGCTTCACGGATGAGCAACTCCAGCGGTGCATCGGAAGCGTGTTTTTTCTCCAGATCTTCGATTGCACTCTCGACAGCGCGGGCTTTGAAGCCCAGATTCAAAAGTGCCGAATGCAATTCGCGATAGTGTTTCAGCCGCTTTGAGGCGACACTATCCCCCGGCATCATTACCAGTTTTTTCGCCAGTTTGTCCTGCAGCTCAACTACCATGCGTTCGGCGGTTTTTTTACCCACACCCGGCAGACGGGTCAGACCGGTCAGATCGGCGTCAACCACCATGCGGGCCAGATCCGCCGGACGAGCTGCCGAAAGCAGGCCCATTGCAACGCGCGGACCTATGCCGGATACGCTGATGAGAATCAGGAAGACTTCCTTCTCCTGCGGGTTTGAAAAACCATACAGAGAAAGCTCTTCTTCCCGCACATGAGTATGAGTAAACAGTTCGACGTTTTCGCCCAGACGCGGCATATCGGCCAGGGTGAAAGACGACACGGTGCACTGATAGCGCACTCCATGAACATCGATGATGATGTAAGTGTCGCCCTTTTCGAAAAGATATCCAGACAGACCGGCTATCATGTTTTGAACGCTCCGGGAACCGAATATGAGTGAATGTGACAGATGGCTGCGGCTAAAGCATCGGCGGCGTTTTCTTCAGGGAATTCAGGCAGCCCAAGAATAAGTTTTACCATATGCTGAACCTGCAGTTTCTCGGCTTTGCCGTTGCCTACTACTGCCAGTTTTATCTGCCTGGCGCTGTATTCGTTAATTGGCAGACCGCCGCGACTTAAGGCCACAATGGCCGCGCCGCGGGCCTGGCCCAGCTTTAATGCGCTCTGCACGTTATGTGAAAGAAAAACCTCTTCAACGCTGGCGCATTCAGGAGCGTAAGTCTGAACGACTTTTTCCACACCCGAATAAATATCCGCCAGCCTCTCAGATACGGGACGCCCCGCGTCCAGCACCAGTACGCCGCTGTCAATATGATAAAGGCGACCGTTGCGCTGTTCCACTACGCCCCAGCCGGTAAAACGGCTGCCGGGATCGATGCCGATAACTTTCATTGTTTATCCGGTCGCAAAGGAAAAGCCGCCTGGATGAGGCGAACTTTATTCCTCCATAAGCTTTTCGACTTCGGACTCGTCGATATCGAAGTTGGCGTAAACCGTCACGACGTCGTCGTTCTCTTCGAGTTTCTCGACCAGGCGCAACGCCTGTACAGCCTCTTTGCCGGTCAGAAGTTTTTTCTGCTGTGGAATCATTTCCAGTTTTGCGTTTACAGGTTCGATGCCGTTTTTAACCAGCTCTTCGCGGACGGAGTAGAGCGCGGTCGGATCGGTGTAGACCAGAAGTTCTTCGTCCTGGACTTCAACATCATCAAAGCCTTCGATATCCAGGCCCAGCGTCATTATTTCGTCTTCGTTGTTTTTAGCAGAGTCGAGATATATCACGCCCTTGCGGTCGAAACCCCAGGAAACGCAACCCTGCTCGCCCATGGACCCGCCGTTGCGGCTGAGAGCATGACGCAACTCGGCTGTGGTGCGGTTACGGTTGTCCGTGGTTGTCTCAATAATTACTGCGATACCAGCTGGTCCATAACCTTCGTAGGTTATTTCTTCAATGGCTACGCCTTCAAGTTCTCCGGTGCCCTTCTTTATTGCACGATCTATGTTGTCCGAGGGCATGGAGTTCTGCTTGGCTGTGAGGACAGCCTGTCTCAGGCGCGGATTGCCTGAGATGTCACTGCCGCCCAGACGGGCCGCCAGTGTAATTTCTTTAATCAGCTTGGTGAAGAGCTGTCCGCGTTTGGCGTCAGCGGCACCCTTCTTGTGCTTAATGGTACTCCATTTATTATGTCCAGACATACTTTAAAGTCCTCCTGAAAAAGAAGTGGTATGATTAATTGACCTATAACCAGAGAAAAACTAGCATTTCATTAATTAATTTACAAGAAATATTCACTGTTTGTGGCAGGCCTGAAAAATCTGAAAGCCGGATTCGCTCTTCATGGAAATAATTTCCGAGCGGTCGGCCTTTTAACTGAATGCCGTCAAATAATTCCTGCTGTGTCAAAAAAACCGGCATGGTCTGTTTCGCACATCCTTATTAGCGCCTGCTGGATCTGCAATTCCGCTGCGCGGTCATATATATTAAATATAATACACTGTTTTCGCCTGCTTACGAGTTTTTTCCACCTGTGGAAGTCTAGAGGCGGAAATTTGTTGATTCAGTGTTGAAGTGTCATCTTACCGACACTATCCATCTTCTAAAAGCGCCAACAGTCAATTTTTTGCCGACCCTGGAGGAAAAAACTTCCACATCAGAATTTGTTCGTCGTAATAGTTCAGCAATAACAAAGTATTATGTGATATTCTGGTTCTTGGCACAGGCTTTGCTCAACTAGGGAGGCGTGAGGACGAAAGGTAAAGGTCCGATGAATTTGAGATTGAAGACAATATGGCTCGGATTGGTGATAACAGCGGTGTTATTACAGGCTTTTCCGGCCACGGCGCAGGTCGCAGGCAAGGACGGCTTTGCCGAGATCAAAACTTTCAGTCTCGATGTGCAGTCAAAAAGCCGATACCGCATCGATTACGGCCCCAACAGTGGCGAACTGATTCTTGAAGTCAAGTATCCTACAGCAGAACTGATTTCACAAATCAATGAATACATTGGTGAAAACCTTATTGCAGTCAAAGTTTTAAACGACAGTGAAACTCAGGTCAAAGTGAAGCTGGTTATTTCACCCAGCAGTTTCGCCTTTCGTCATCGCCGGACCCTCGATCCGCACAGGATAATAATTACCATCGGTTACGATCTGCGTGATGGTTCTTCCGCCAAATCCAAGATGCCCATGTACCCGCTGGTTCCTTTCTGGGAGGCCATTATCGACAATACGCCGGTAATGCCCGATTTCAATTTCAAAAGCATCTCGGCCACCATACCTCAGATCACCGCCAAAGATTATCTCAATGCCGTCGATCTCAAGGATATGGGCGCTTATGAAAACGCCATCGGTAAAATCCGCTACAACCTGCTCGAAAGCTCCGGACCTCTGTGGATTGAAAATCTGGTGCTTCTGGCTGACATTCAGTTCCAGGCCGCACTTGAAAACGAAAAATGGGATGACGCATTGCGTTCCGTTCTGACTGCCGAACAGGAAAATCTGAATCTCGAACAGCGCATCCGCATGCTGCTGGAGCGCGGTTATGTTTCCAACAACCGCGGAATGTATGACGAAGCTCAGAAGTACTTCACCGCCGGCGCCACAGAGTGGCGTCGCCTGCGCACCTGGTTCGAACTGGGTCTGCTGGAAAACTACCTCTTCCAGAAAAAATGGGACAGAGCCGAAGACCTTTCAAAGAGCCTGCTAAAACGTCGCGGACTGTCCACAGCCGCCGAACGTAAAATCTGCTTCGCACGCGTCACACTTTTGGCTGTTGGTGGAAAAACCCGCGAAGCCGCCCGTCAGGTCGATGAATGCATGAACACCGTCGAGAACGACAGACCTTCCGCCGGTCAGTATCTGATGGCAGGTGAAATAAAGTATCTGGCTGAAGAGCTCGGAGACGCCCGGGAATATTACGGAAAAGTGACCAGCCTCTATTCTTCGTTCTGGCAGTCGGCTCTGGCTCTGCTGCGTCAGGGCGATCTGGCCGCCTTCCAGGGTAGAAGTGAAGAGTCCGTTCAGGCTTATCGTCGTGTAGGTCTGGACTGGCCCGATTCACCACTGGCCCGACTTGCCGATCTGCGTATTGCAGAATACATTTCGCGCCAGTCCGAAGAAGAAAACCCCATGGCGACTTACGAGCAGCTCGATCTGGTGGGTACGCCTGAAATTCTTGAACGTGACGCCAAACTGCGTCTGATGTGGAACTACCATTATATAGGCGATTACGAAAAAGCTTTCGCTTATCTTAACGAGCTGTACAGCCGCTTCAATCTCGAACGTTACTGGATTTTCCAGCCGGATCGTTTTTCTGCTGTTGTTATGGATACTTACCGTACCGCATTTTCGAAGGAAGCATACGACTACATCATAAAACAGCAGATAGACGGCAACCGCTTCCCGCTTTCGAAAACCGACCAGGAAATGATTTCATTCTGGACCGCAGAAGCACTGAGATACGGTCTGCACGCCCGCGACGCAATAAAAGTTTATCTAAAGGAACTCGAACGTCAGGGGCACAGCCCTGAGGGCGAACGCCGTCTGCTGATGGGACTGACCAACGCCTATCTGAGCACCGGCGATCATTTCCGCGCCCGCATGACGCAGGATTATTTTATCGCGCGCTATCAGTCCACGGTGGATCAGCTTGCTCATCTTCTGGCGATGGCGGAAATCGACCGCCTGGCCGGAAACCTCAAAGCCTCTATAGCCTCTTATGAGCAGGCGCTTGCTTTGTGTGACGATGAACGTCGTAAGCTGGAAATCGGCTCTAATCTTGGGCAGATCTACTACAGGCTCGAACGTTACGAAGATGTAGTTACTCTTCTGGCCGACAATCTGGCTGTTTATATGTCGCCGAATATTGAAACCGACGCTGAAATCATTCCCGATTTTGTATCGCACGGTCTCTTCTATCTGGCCGATTCATATTTCAAAACCGGAAAATTTCCCGAAGCCCAACTGGCCTACAGACGCGCCATAGTCCTTTTTCCCGACGATTCACGTATTCCGGTTGCGCTTTATTACGATGGTGAAATCAGCGCCATGCTGGGTGATGTCAAAGGTGCGGTCAAGCGTTTCGAAGAGCTGGCCACATCAAAGGACGATTCCTGGAGCCGTATCGGCAAACTCAAAGCCGAAACTATCGGCTGGAAGCCCGACATGCGGAATGTCGACATCGAACAATAACGAAAGCGACAGGAGCTTAAACAAATGGTTATGGAACCGATGGTAAACACGATCAATCACGAGACGAGCCGACAGCAGTCACATATTATCAAGGCTCCTCTGCTCCTGACCGTCAACCAGCGCATGCTGACCATTCTTAAAATGGCTGAAGTCGTAGCGGCGCATAACACCCCGGTATTGATCGAAGGCGAGAGCGGCACCGGCAAGGAAGTTCTGGCGCGTTTCATTCACACCCGCAGCCAGCGCCGTTTAAGTTCTTTTGTGGCCCTTAACTGTGCCGCTATTCCTGACAACCTGCTCGAATCGGAGCTTTTTGGATACGAGAAGGGCGCTTTCACGGGAGCCGACAGAGTACGCGAAGGCAAATTCGAGCTGGCCTCCGGCGGAACCATAGTGCTGGATGAAATTTCCGAAATGAACCCGGCTCTGCAGGTCAAGCTTCTGCGCGTATTGCAGGAGCGCGAAGTAGACCGTCTGGGCGGATCCTATCCGATTCCGGTCGACGTGCGCACCATCGCCACTACCAACACTAATCTTAAAGAATGGACGCGCAAAGGTCGCTTCCGCGAAGACCTGTATTACCGCATTAATGTTTTCCCGCTGCGTTTGCCGCCCCTGCGCGACCGCATGGACGACCTTTCGGTTCTGGTTCCGCATTTTGTGACCCGGCATTCGGGCGGTCTGGCCAAAGAAGTCAGCCGTGAAGCCTACGATAAAATGCGCGGTTACTACTGGCCCGGTAACATCCGTGAACTCGAAAACGCCATTGCCCGCGCCGCTCTGATTTCACACGAATGCCCGCGCATCGAAGCCGAGCACCTGGTATTCGACGGCGTCGAAAATATGGGCGGACAGAACGAAGAAGCCATGCCGGTCGGCGTCACCCTGCGCGAGATGGAAAAGCGTCTCATCATCAGAACGCTGAAAACCTGCAACGGCAACCGTACTCACGCCGCTAAGGCGCTGGACATTTCCGTGCGTACATTAAGAAACAAGCTCAACGAGTACAGACACAACAACGAGTTGAGTGAAGATCTGAAGATGGAGGCATAGTAAATGAGCGCAATGAACACTCATGCTATGGATACGGCATACAACCGCGAAAGTCTTAACGCTTCGGACAAAAAAACGAACGTCGATCTGGCTGCCGGCATGCGTGAACTGGCGGATGCCACAGCAGCCTGTTGCAGAACGGCAGCTCAGGCCAGAAAAACTCTTTCGGGTATGGAGCCCGAAATGCGCGGACTGCGTTTAATGGCCTCCAACGACGTTCTGTAAACCGTCTGATATCGGAAGGAGAAAACGGCATGAAAATATTTGATGACAGAATCATGCTGGGATTGCAGAAAGACATGGACTACCGCCAGTTGCGGCAGGATATTCTGACCTCCAACCTGGCCAATGTTGATACTCCGGGATATCGCCCGGTCGATCTGGACTTTTCGGAGCAGTTGAAAGCCATACTGCAGAGCGACGACGAAAAAATGACCGCCACTGCCGCCGGCCATGCCGTAGGTGGAGAAACGGCTGAATACGGCGATCCGATCATTATAGCTCAGAAAACCGAAGACGGTCTGGATTCCAACGGTGTCGATCTGGATCAGCAGATGATGGAGCTGACCGACAACTCTTTGCGTTATCGTTCTTCAGTCAAAATCATCAGCAAGAAAATGGCCCTGATGCGTTACGTCATCAGCGGTTCCAACACCTAGGAGGAATAACATGGATCTTAAGACAGCCGGACAGATTGCCGCCAGTGCAATGTCAGCGCAGAGACTGCGTCTGAACCTGATCTCTTCCAACCTGGCCAACGCCAACACTACGCGCACATCCGAAGGCGGACCATACCGCCGCAAGGACGCCATATTCATTCCGCAGAGCATAGAAGACGATGGTCAGGATAACGCCTTCATGGATTACTTCAAGAACGAAGTGGCCAAAGGCGTGAAAGTGGCGCGCATTGAGGAAACCGCCGATTATAAGATGGTCTACGACCCTTACCACCCCGACGCCAATCCTGAAGGTTACGTGGTTATGCCCAACATCAACGTTGTGGAGGAAATGGTCGACCTGCTCTCGTGTTCGCGCAGCTACGAAGCCAATGTGCAGGCCATGCGGACGCTTAAATCCATGGCTGAAGAAGCCCTTAAAATAGGCTAAAAGGACAGAACATGAAAATCAACCCGGCAGTATCCAACAGTTACGCGCCCAATGCCATCAGGGACAAGTATTACAACGAATCCCAGAAAATGCAGGGCGAAGGCAGCGGCACTCTTTCCTTCTCAGATTTCCTTAAAGACTCTGTAGCCGATGTTAACAAGACACAGGTTAACGCCGACACATCGGTTACAAAACTGCTGAACGGAGAGCAGGGTGCCGGTATGCATGAAACCATGCTGGCGGTCGAACAGGCCGATCTGAAAATGAGACTTATGGTGCAGGTGCGCAACAAGGCTGTTGAAGCCTACAGAGAAATAATGAGAATTTCCACCTGATTAATGAAAGGGCGATAAACCATGCGGGAACGCCTTGCAAAACTGGTAAGCATTTTTTCGGATATTTACGGGAAGCTCGACGCGGTCAAACGCATCAGTATTCTTTCCGTGGTAGTGCTGTGCATAGCCGTTATGATCTATATGGTTTTCTATACCGATGAAACCCATTATGGCTATCTGTTCACGCAGCTTTCATCCAACGATGCCGGAGAAATAGTAAAGGCTCTAAAAGAAAAGAAGATTGCCTACGAGGTGGAAGACGGTGCGGTAAAGGTTCCGAACTCCAAAGTTCACGAACTGCGTCTCGAACTGGCGGCTGCCGGTCTGCCCAAGGGTGAAGGCGTCGGTTTTGAGATTTTCAACGATCAGAAACTGGGCACCAGCGATTTTGTGCAGCAGATGAATCTGAAGCGCGCTCTGCAGGGTGAACTGGCCCGCACCATTTCACAGATTGACCAGGTTGAAAACGCACGTGTGCATCTGGTCATGCCCAAAAAAGCGCTCTTCAAGGAAGACGAAGAGAAGTCCAGCGCCAGCGTGGTTGTAAAACTCAGGGCAGGCGACAAGCTTACCGCCGGGCAGATCAAGTCGGTGGTGCATCTGGTGGCCTCCGCAGTCGAAGGTCTTAACCCTAACCAGGTGACAGTCATCGACACCACCGGAAACCTGCTTTCACGCTCCATCAACGAGGCTGAAGCCATTTTCGGTGAAACGCCACTGGAGTTCAAATCCCGCATGGAAAGCGACATGTCGCGCCGCGTGGAAGACATTGTTTCCCGTGTGGTGGGCATAGGCAAAGTGGCCGCACAGGTTACGGTAGATCTCGACCTCGAACGTCAGGAACAGACCGAGGAGCTCTTCGATCCGGACCAGACCGTTGTCAGGTCCGAACGCCGACTGGCCGAGAGCCGTCAGAGTTCCGAAGGCCAGGAAGGCGGAACGCCCGGCGTACAGTCGAATATGCCGGAAGCGATTGGACAGGAACCCGGCAACAAGCAGAACGCCGAGACCGAACGCAACCGCGACATGATAAACTACGAAATCAACAAGGTGGTGCGTCATTCCATAAAGTCGGCTGGAGAATTGCGTAAACTGTCGGTAGCAGTGCTTGTAGATGGCAGCTACGAAAAACCTCAGGGTTCAGATGAAAAAGCTCCGGCGAAGTACATTCCGCGCACAGCCGAAGAGCTGGAAAAAATCCGCGAACTGGTAAAGAATACCGTGGGCTTTGTGGCCGGTCGCGGCGACACCATCGAAGTGACCAACATTTCATTCAACGCTGAACTGGAAGAAGAAGAAGCGCCGCTGATCGGCATCACTCAGCGTTACGACTTCATTCCCGACCTTCTGCGTTATGGCGCTATCGCCCTGATTGGTTTTCTGGTCATATTCTTCCTTTTCAAGCCCATGTTCAACTGGCTGATAAACCTGCACGAAACCGAGCTCATAACTTCGCTTGAACGCGAGCAGCTTGACGTAGTAGAATCAATGGACAGGCAGTTGTCCGAGGTCAAGAAGAAGATTGACGCTTCGAGTTCCGAGTATCGTAAGAAAATAACTGATATGACAAAAGAGGATATAGATCGTACTCTTATGGTCATGCGTGTCTGGTTCGAAGACGAAACGGTATAAGCCATGCCAGGATTAAATGGAGTACATAAAGCGATATTCGTGCTGCTCTCGGTAGGTGAAGAACTGGCCGCGAGTCTGGTTAAGAAAATGAATGCCCGCGAGATCAGGCGCATTTCAGCCGCCATCGGTCAGCTTCCCAAAATTGAGCCGGAAGAGGTCGTTGGCGTTCTGGAAGAGTTCCTTGAACTTTCCGGACAGACTACTTCGACGGTGGGCAATTCACGCATGTGGATGAAGAGCGTCGTCGAAAAGGCTCTGGGTTCGGTCAAGGCCCAACAGTTGCTGCAGGGTCTTAAGATGGAGCAGAAAACTCTGGAACTGCTCTGGGAAATCGATCCGAACTCACTGGCCAACCTTATCCGTAAAGAGCATCCTCAGACTCAGGCGCTCATCCTTGCCTATCTTGATCCCACCAAGTCTGCCCAGGTGCTGCCACTGCTGCCTTTAGCCGAGCAGACCGACATCATGCTGCGTATCGCGCGACTTGAGTCCATACATCCGGACATTCTGCAGGAAGTCGAAGATGGCCTGATGGAGGAAGTCCAGATGATGGGTACCCTGACAGCTTCGGAAGCCGGCGGTGTGGACATGGTGGTCGAGATGTTGAACGTCATGGAAAAGAAGACCGAGAAGACCATTCTGGGCGAGATGGAAGACGAAGCTCCGGATCTGGCCGAGGAGATCAAGTCGAAGATGTTTGTCTTCGAAGACCTCAACAAGCTCAATGACCGCACCCTGCAGCTCATCATGCGCGAAGTGGATACTGCAACCCTCACCATGTCTTTGAAGACCGCTCCGGCGGAACTGAGACAGAAGATGTTGTCCAACGTATCTTCACGCGCCTCCCAGATGATACTCGAAGACCTCGAAGCCATGGGCCCGCAGCGTGTTGCCGATGTCGAAAAGGCGCAGATGGAAATGGTGCAGATTGCGCTGCGGCTTGAGGAAGAAGGCCGCATAAGCATCTCTCGCGGTGGTGAGGAAGAGTATGTCTAAAATAGTCAAGGAAAACGACTCTTCAATAGGTATGGTTAAGAGCGCTGTCTTCGAGGTCGTGAATAACCTGCCTGACGGTGTGGGCGTTTTCGAAGCTCCGAAAGAGGAAAAGACCCCCGAAGAACACCGGCTCAAAGACCTTTCCACTCTGGCCAGACTGAACCGTCTACAGAAAAAATCTCTGCTGCACGAATCGGATTCTCAGACGGACCACTCACAGGAAGACGGCAGTTATTCCAGTGCTGCGGACACGGCGCGTATTGCCGAGTGCGAAGCGCGCATTACTGAGCTTGAAGCCGCAAATGCTGAACTTAAAAACATTATCGACATCGAACGTGTTCAGGCCGAACACGATGTACATCAGGCCCGCGAACAGGGTCTGAAGGAAGGTTTGCAGAAGCGTGAATCGTTCGAGCACATGTTGCAGGATCGTTACATTTCCGCCATTCAGACCTTCGAACTGATGAACGCCACTTTGCGCGACATGGCCCGTCACGAAGCCCTTGAACTTGGAATCGTGCTGGCCCGCCGCATAATTCAAAGCGAAGTGCAGACCAATCCGCAACTGCTGATAGACATGGTAAAACGCGCCATGAACAGCGCTGTAGGCAAGAATGAACTGAGCATCCGCATGAATCCGGAAGATCATCAGCGCGTGGCGCAGTCCTTCGGAGACGTAACTCCGCAGTTTTCAGGCATAGCTGTTGTTTATCTGGTGCCGGATGCCGCAATTGAACAGGGCGGCTGTGTAGTCGAAACCGATATGGAAAAAATAGACCTGTCTGTTAACCGTCAGTTGAGCCAGATGAAAAAAGCCATCAAAGAGGAGGAGGTCTAGGCGTGAAGCTCTTCTCCCTGGATGAAATCGTAAGCAGAGTGAACATGACCGAAACCTCAGCCGTTTACGGCAAGGTTGCTAAAGTGGTCGGCATGGTCATCGAAGGCTTCGCGCCTGGCGCGAAAGTCGGTTCGCTCTGCCGCATCATCACCGGAGAAAACACCGATCTTCAGGCCGAAGTAGTGGGTTTTCGTGGACATACGGCTCTTTTAATGCCGCTGGGGGAAATCCGCGGCGTGGATATGAATTCCAGCATTGAAGTGCAGCATACCGAAACTTCACAGCCGGTTGGTGACGGATTGCTGGGACGCGTAATCGACGGCATGGGCCACCCCATCGATGGACTGGGCGATCTGGATGTACATGATTTGGTTCCGATTTACATTAATCCGCAGAATCCGCTGGAGCGCAACCCCATCAGCGAGCCGCTTGAACTTGGCATAAGGGCCATCGACGGCCTCACTACCATTTGCAAGGGACAGCGCATGGGTATCATGTCGGGCTCGGGCGTAGGTAAATCAGTGCTTTTAGGCATGATGGCCCGCAACTGTTCGGCTGACGTTAAAGTTATTGCCCTGATCGGCGAGCGTGGGCGCGAAGTTAATAACTTCATCCGCAACAACCTCAGCGAAGAAGGTCTGAAATCTTCAATAGTTATTGCCGCTGCATCCGATCAGCCGCCGCTGGTGCGCATGCGCGGAGCATTTGTGGCTACAGCGGTGGCCGAATATTTCAGAAGTCGCGGTAAAAGCGTGCTGCTTATGATGGACTCCATCACACGCTTTGCCATGGCCCAGCGCGAAGTCGGTCTGGCCGTAGGCGAACCGCCTACCACCAAAGGCTACACTCCCAGCGTTTTTTCTCAGCTTTTCAAGCTGCTGGAACGCGCAGGAACCGACGCCGGTACAGGTTCCATAACCGGACTCTATACCGTTCTGGTGGAAGGCGACGACCTGAACGATCCCATCGCCGACTCAGCCCGCTCCATACTTGACGGGCATGTGGTGCTTTCGCGCGAACTGGCGCAGCGCAACATTTACCCGGCGGTTGACATGCCCGCTTCCATCAGCCGTGTTATGGGTGACATCATGGGCGAACGTCAGATAAGGCTGGCAAACCGTTTCAGAGAGGTGCTGGCCAACTACCGCAAAGCCGAGGATCTTATCAACATTGGAGCCTACGTAAAAGGCAACAATCCGCGTATCGACGAAGCGCTGGAAAAAATAGACGCAATACATTCTTATATCTGTCAGGGTGTTTACGAGAAAGTAGAATTTTCACAATCGCTCGATCAACTGGAAGAGATTTTCCCCGGAGAATCAGGCCGGGGGGAGGAAAAACGGGCATGAAGAAGACTTATTTCATAGAACAGAAACGGCATAGCCACCGCTGGCTGATTGTGAGCCTTTTAACGGTTCTGCTGCTTGTTGCAGGATATGGAGCATATCGCATCCATAAGGGAACATCCGCCGGAGAGCTTCTGTCGATTGGCTCGAACGTCGCCAATGCCCAGGTTCAGCCGTCTGCTGCGCCTGTTCCGGCTGCCGCTCCGATGCTGGGACCGACGGTTGGACCGACCATGGCTTCTTCGCCCTCAGCAGCCGCTGCCGCCGGGGAAGCGGACGAATTGCAGAAAATCAAAAATCAGAAAGCCCTGCAGATGGATGAAAGCCGTATAAAAGCCATGCAGGAAGAAATAAATTTCAAAGAGGTAAAACTCGGGGAAATTCGCCAGTCTATAGCCGGTAATCTGGAAGAATTGAAGAAGCTTCAGGTTTTAATTGATGAAAAAATTAAAGAAGAGCGAAAACTTGCCGAACAGAAAAGTGACGTGCAGATGGCTCGGCTCATCAAGATCGTAGGATCCATGCGGCCGGAAAACGCTGCAGCACTGCTCTCTGAAAGTGATATTGATATATCTGTTACGGTTCTCTCGTCTCTGACGGGCTCAAAGTCGAGTAAGATACTCGGTGGAATGGAACCGGAAAAGGCCGCGAAGATCTCCAAACGTATGGTGACTGAGCGGCTGACTCCCCGCATGAAGGAACTGACGGAAGGTTGGCAGGGATTGCTTGGGGAAAGCAATAAGAATGACTCGGAACCTTCTGGCGCCGGCGGCACTCCTTAGGATAGGACAAACGCATGACCGGAATGTCAGCCCCCAGGAAAAAAAGTTCGGAAAGGATTCCAAAAGCTTTTTAGAAATATTCGGTAAGGCGCTTACCTCCATAGGCAAGCAGTCGTCGGATAAATCCGCCTCAACTTCGGGTAAAAACAAATCCGAAGATCTCATTCCCAACCTGGTCGGAATAATCATGAAGAAAAGCACACCCGATAACGCCGCTTCTCTGGCTGTGGGTCATGTTACGGGCAATCCGACTGCAACTCTTCCCGCCGCGCTTGATCTCGGCGGAGAACTGAGCGGCAGAGTGATTGCAGCCAGAGCTGATCTTATGAGTCGTCTGGCTGTAAACAGTGCGGTGCAGGCTGTAAAAGAAGGCAACCGTGAATCGCTTCTGAATGTTAAAACGATTGGAACTGAAGCCGGTAAGGGCAGCATAAAACTCAGTGGTCTGTACAGTGAAGAAAACCTGCAATCGGCGCGCGAGCTTGTAAGTCGTCTGCAGAATCTGCCTGAAGCCGCTAAAGCCATAAAGAAAGAAGGCGCGCAGTCCGACAGCGATCCAGCCGCCCGCCTGACCCTCGATCCCTCAAAAATAAAAAGCCTTTCTTCCGATGCTTTCGCCAAAGCAATCGATAAAACCAGCGATATGAAGCCATTCATTTTCGAAACGGCTTCGAATGTGGAACTTAAGGCCTTTGAGCGTCTCAGCACCGTCAGAAATGAAAATATCAACGCCGCCGCTGCAGCGCGTTTCGATGCCGGGCTGCTGTCGCAGGCGGTTTCCCTGTTACACAGTGAAGGCTTCAGCCTGCTGCGCGGAAAGTCTCTGACTTCGAATCAATCGGAGAATTCTCCGATTTCGGAAAGCGCGGCTCAGCCTCAGGTTGTCGAAAGCACCGAAGCCGCTTCCCGTGTTCAGAAAAGCGAAAAGCCGGTTTTGTCAAGCGATGCGGCCCAGCGCGGTATATCCGAACAGAACAGGCATTCGGTTGAAGGCGACGGTAAAGCCCACGCTCAACTCGAAGAAGCAGCCATAAAAGGTGAATTCGCACGCCTGGCCAAATCCGCCGAAGGCCTGGGTTTGAAGGATATGGCTGCCGTTCTGCGCCGCGAAACTCAAATATTAAACACTCAGAATTCCGGCACCGTTGAAGGCGCAGCGGCCTTGAACGTAAAGCTGGACGGACTGCAGGCCAATACCGGTCTGGGCGAAAGACTTTCGGACACCCGCGTTTCGGCGGCACTGATGGAACGCATGGTGGAAAGCGCTGAGTGGATCCGACAGAATGCCAAGCCCACCGTGCGTCTGCAACTGGCTCCGCAATTTTTAGGCGGACTCGAAATCAGTCTTGAAGCGGGTGAAAATTCAGCCCGCCTGCACATAGTGGCCGAACGCGGACAGGTGGCGCGTGCTTTAGAAAGCAGTGCGGCACAGTTGGCGCTTAAACTGTCGGAAGCCGGAATGCCGGTTGAAGAAATCGTGGTCGAACACGAAAGTTTCAACTTTTCAGGGCAGAATCCCGATCAGAATTCCGCTTCGCACAGATATTTCAACGATATGGAAGATGGCGATCGTTCGGTGTTCAGAGCCGACAAACGCGCCATCAGGGGACTTGAACTTATAGACAAAGGACGTGGGGCAGTGTCATGCCATGATGGCGACATTGACCTTATGGCATGAACCTGAGAAATAGAAAGGAGGAAAACCCGAATGTCTGTTGACGGAATCAATGGAAGTTCTTCCAGTACGGGATACTCCGAGAATGAGGCTGCGGCTTCGCAGGATCTGGGCAAGGAGGATTTTCTCAAATTGCTGGTGACTCAGCTCAACTATCAGGACCCCTTAAACCCGATGGACAACGAGCAATTCATCGCGCAACTGGCCCAGTTCTCCAGTCTGGAACAGTTGATGAGCCTCAATAGCAACATGAGTTCGATGGCTATGGCCCAGGTGTCAATGGCCGGAACCGAAGCTGTCAATTTCATCGGCAAGGAAGTCAAGGTTCTGGGAAATGAGATTGAGTACGACGGTGAAAATCCGGTGGACATGAATTATGAGTTGGCCGGAGATGCCGAGGAAGTGACCATCAAAATCTACGACGAGGACGACAATCTGGTAAAGACAATCGAGCTGGGTACACAGGACGAGGGCATGCAGTCGTACACTTGGGATGGCCTGAATAACGACCTCAGTTCATCGGCTGCCGGCAAGTATCACTATGAAGTCACAGCCAAGGATGCTGATGGCGCCAACGTGGAAGCCTTCACCTATCTGGTGGGTATTGTCGATTCCATCAGCTACGAAAACGGATATCCCGAGCTGGTAATCGGCGATAACCGTGTAACGCTGGCGGATGTAGTGGAAGTTTTGGGAGAAGGAGCTGCCGGATGAGCAACATGATCGTCAATAACGCGCTCAATCGCGTGACGACCGTGCAGGAATCTCAGAGCGGGCAGACTGCTCGCACAGAGAAGGCCGATGCCTCTCTGTTCAAGGAAATGCTTGAGCAGGCCGAAAAAGCTGACCTGCATTTTTCAAGTCACGCTATGGAGCGCATGGAGCGCCGCAACATCGCCCTTTCGAATGAAGAGCTTGATCTTCTGGCGGGCGGCGTGAACATGGCGGAAAAAAAGGGCGCAAAGGAAGCGCTGCTGCTTATGGAACAGCAGAAAGCTTTCGTGGTCAACGTGCCGGGACGCAGGGTAATTACTGTAATGGACCAGGAAGGCATGCGGGAAAAGATGTTTACCAATATTGACAGCGCAATTTTGCTGTCGAGAAGCAACAGGTAGTTATTCTAGAACAGAGGGCCGGCCCTCCCGCTGGAGGAGGCCCTCCTGAAAAAACCGCGGCTGCTGTCTGCGGTAAATCAAGGAGGTATTGATATGGCTTTATATTCCGCATTATATTCGGGTCTTTCGGGTCTTGAAACCAACAGCCTTCTGATGTCGGTCATAGGCGACAACCTTGCCAACCTCAACACCATAGGCTTCAAGAAGAGCCGCGCCAACTTCCAGGACATGCTGGGCTTCCCCGTCATCGGTCAGGGCACCGAAACATACGTCGGTCGCGGCGCTGCGGTTGATAACGTAGAGCAGGTCTACTCGCAGGGCTCTTTCATCAACACCGGCAATGGTCTGGATCTGGCCATCACTGGAAAAGGATTTTTCGTAGTACGCGGTTCGGCGGCAGGCCAGAACGGCAACTTCTACACCCGCGACGGTCAATTCAGCGTCGACAACGAAGGCAACCTGGCCAGCGTCAGCGGCATGATAGTCCAGGGCTATATGGCTAACAATTCGGGTGACATTTCCTCCGCTCTGGGCGATCTGAACTTCTCGTCGGCTCGCGCTCAGGCTGCGGCCACCAGCGAGATCGAACTTTACGCCAATCTGAACTCCGAAGAAACCGCCATTCCGGGCGGCTTCAACATCGCCGATATCGAAGGCACTTCGAATCACTCGGCCACCATCAACGTCTATGACTCGCTGGGAGCCTCACACAGTGTGACGGTATACTTCACCAAGACCGCCGACAACACCTGGTCGTGGAACGCGGCGGTAGACGGCGGAGAATTGACAGGTGGAACAGCCGGAACACCGGAAGTGCGCGCCTCGGGTACAATGACCTTCGATTCCGAAGGCAAACTGGCCACCGTCACTGAGACCGCCAACGACTTCGATTTCATCGGTGGCGCAGTGCAGAACCAGGTAATCAGCTTCAACTTCGGCGATCCGACCGGTACCGGCGGCACCGGACTGGCCGGCAGCACTCAGGCGGCTTCGACATACAATACCAGCTTCCAGAGCCAGGACGGCTATGCTTCGGGCGAACTGGTGTCCCTCCTGGTGGATCCCGACGGCACCATCACCGGCACCTTCTCCAACGGTGAGAAGCGCGTCATGGGTCAGGTCGCCATTGCCGATTTCAAAGGTTCAGGACTGAACCGTTTAGGCGGCAACATCTTCTCAGCCACAAACGAATCGGGAGAGGCCATGATCGGCGGAGCCAACTCGGGTGGTCGCGGCTCGGTCAATTCGAGCGTGCTGGAGTCCTCCAACGTGGATCTGAGTTCGGAATTCGGAAACATGATTATCACCCAGCGTGCTTTCCAGGCCAACTCGCGCACAATTACCACCGTCGATTCCATGATGAACGAACTGGTCAACCTGAAGAGATAGTTTTCAACTGACCTGATTAAATCTGGCGGGGCGCAATGCCCCGCCTTTTTTATTTCCGTTGGTGAGAGTTTTCTTGTTATAGTCATGACAAAAGCATTTCACCTGAATGCGGAGTTAAGACATGATACGTGCTGCATACGTCCCCGGTTTGCTGGTTATGACTACTCTCATGTTCCTTTCCGGCTGTTCCTTAGGGCAGCAGACCGACGAAACCCAGGGTTGCGTCAAGGACGACGAGTGCAAGGGCGAGCGTATCTGCGAAGAGGGAATCTGCGTTGATCCGGATGGGAGCGACGGCGACAGTGAATCTGCGGAAGATGAAAACGAGGAAGAAATAGAGTGCACAGGCCCGGCCTGCGATGAACTGATGGCGTTCTGTGAATATATTGGCGCTAACTCCTGTGATCCCGAAGTTGGTGACGCCTCATCCATGAATAGTTGTATTGAAAAAATGATGGGTTTTAGAGACAGTGGTTGCTTTGACGGCAGCAATCTGATTGTCTGTCTGGCGGGCTGCGCAGGCAGAGCAAAATCGTGTCAGTACATTGAAATGTGTACCGAAGACTGCATCAACGAATATTGCATGTGATTTCCGTACACCAGAGCTTTTCTGATGGCGTACAAACTGGTTATATCGATAATATTCTTTTGCAAGCCTGCGAGGTTGTGGTAAATTCACTGCGGGATTTTCCCCATATTTCAAAGATGAATGGCAAGGAGACAGACATGAGGAAGATTGCTTTATGGGCGATTATGATGTTTTTGTTTACAGTCTTGGCAGCCTGCGAAAAGGCGCCCACCAGAGCCAAAGACCCGCTTGAGGTTATTTCCGAGAATTATTTCCAGCTCTGCAAAACCGACAAGTGGGATGAAGCTTACGCCATGCTTTCGGCTGACAGCCTGAAATACTACCCGAAAGAAACCTTCATCGAAGACCAGAAAATGTACATCAAGCCGAAGGTGGATTCACTCTTCATCACCAAAATCGAGAAGCACAAACTGGACGCCACCGTTTTCACCGAGTTCAAACCCGGCAGTTCATGGGAAACCTACAATTCGCTTGACGGTGCCAAGGTGAAAGTGGGCTACATTTACGCCGACGGTCAGTGGAAAATACATTTTCCCGATATCGTGACAAAGGGCATAGAGCAGGAAACTCTGGAAAATGAGCGTAAAGCCCGCGCCGATAAATGGACTCCGTTCATCAAGTTCCTGTCGTTCAATGTTGAGAGCAAAATCACTGAAGAAGGCCCCAAGCTGGTTTTCACCGGAGAATATGAAAACACCGGTAAGGAAGCAGTCGATATGATAATGCTCAAGGTGCAGTTCTTCGATCCGGACGAGAAAGAAGTATACTCCGTATTACTGGTTCCGCAGTATCTGTCAAAACGCAACGCCGACCGCAAACCTTTCGGCCCCGGCGAAAAGCGTCCGTTTACCGAAACCATCCTGTCGGAGATTCCGGACAACTGGAGTGGCAAGATCAATTATTTCATCTGGGACGCAGGCCCAATGCCCGCAGCCCAATAAGACTTACCGAAATAAAAAGCATGCAGTTAAAAATCCGCGCCCGAAGGGCGCGGATTTTTTATGAACTCTCTAAAATCCAATACGCTGCTGAATTTCCTGATAAACGCGTCTGAAATGCGCCTGAACTTCGAAGGACGGCATCCTGTAATAGAAATAATAAATTGCCGCACCCAGAGTATATCCGGCTATCACATCCAGAATGTAATGCTGTTTTATCAGCAGGGTTGATATGCCTACAATAAAGGTAAGCAAAAAAGCCAAGAAGCCCAGACGACGACTTGAGCGGTCAAGTATTATCAGCGTCGAAAGCATGCCGCCGGCGCAATGCGGCGACGGGAAGCAGTTGATGGGATTGTCGGCTCTGTAAATCTGGAGCAGCGTCCACATGGTGAAGTTGTTGATATCGAAATCAGGTCTGACGATAGCCACCGGGTAGAAGATGAAGAATATCCATGGAATGAATATCAGCGTCAGATAGGCCCGACCCAGCAGGAGACTGTCCCGTGGGCCAGGCGAAGTGAAAGGCGCCAGCAGAAACATCCAGTAGACTGTCAGATAGACGAAAGAAAAAGCCGGAATAAACGGTATCATTTCATCCAGACCGGTGGTCAGCGTGTTCATGGGTTTGTCCATCATGAAGCAGCTGATCAGAAAATATCCGCCTGACCATATTCCGAATAGCGTCAGTCCGGTAATGAGCCAGTGAAAATGTGTCCAGATGTTCTTGAGAGTTTTCATGCCGCCCTCTCTTTCAGAAGGACGGCAATGACTCCGGCTGTGACGGGAACAAATGCCGAGGCAGTAAGGATCCATAATACAGGATAATGTGGCATAGGGTGGAGCAGCGACACTATGCTGTATGCAGACAAAACCAGCGACATCGCTACCAGATGCGTAACGAAAAATGTCCTGGCCCGCTCTCCCCAGACCCTCATGCTGCTTTTTTCCATGGTCAATCATGTCTCCTTTCTCGTTTCGCAACGACAAATGAGCCAACCGCCATGGGGCGTCAGACACTCCACACCTCTATTTTACAATTAACAGACCGGATATGCACAGATTTTTCTGCTGTTCTGAAACGAATCCGAGCTGTACGAAATGTAATGCAGTGTCATTCGGCATAAAATTTTTATCTCTGCCATTCCTGCAATTGCAGGAGCTATAAGTCTGCATCCGGGCGAATTTATTTCGCAGTCAGCCGGATAACTGCTAAAGTATTCAGTTGAAGTTAATGGAACAGCAGAGCAGTTTTTAAGGGGAGGCATCTTTACTATGCATGAAATGAGCGCGGATATAAAAGGCTGCATTCAGGCGGGTTATCCTTACCTTTACCTTCTTACATTTGAAGAGGAAAGAACGCGGCGCATGCTGGCTTCCATGTGCGCCGGTATGGAAAAACAGATTTACACCTGGAGTGCCTGGAACGGATTTTCCGGAAACATCAGCGATCCGCACGACGATCCGCTCAAGGCCATTAACGAGAACGGTCGGCCCGGCGTCTATCTGCTATTCGATTTTCATCTGCGCATGGAAAATACGCAGGTGCAGCGCCAGCTCAAAGACATGCGCTGGGGCTTCTCATACAACGCTCAGACTATAGTAATTACTGCGCCCCGTATGATCATGCCGCCGGAACTCGAAAAGCAGTTTGCTGTTTTCGAAGTACCGCTGCCTGAACCGGATGAACTGGAAACCCTGTGGCGTGATATCTGCGACGAGAATCCGCCGAAGGTGGATGATATCCGCGCCGAACACTTCGCCCGCGCCGCCCGCGGTCTGACACTGGAAGAAGCCCGCCTTATTTTTTCACGCGTACTCTTCGAAGTCTCACAGGGCGCTGCCTTTGACACTTCACTGGTGATAGAGGAGAAGCGTCGTCTGGTTTCGGCGGAACAGGCTCTGGAATTCTATGATCTCGAATTTTCGACCGCCGACGTGGGAGGTCTGAATACTCTCAAAAAATGGCTGGCCGAGCGTTCGGGCGCTTTCGACCGGCGTGCCCGCGAATTCGGTCTGCCAGAGCCGAAAGGCATGCTGCTTTTAGGTGTGCAGGGCTGCGGAAAATCACTGACCGCCAAAGCCATCGCTTCCTATTGGAAACTGCCGCTGGTGCGGCTGGATCTGGGGGCCGTATTTTCGGGATCACGCGCCCCGGAAGAAACGCTGCGGCGCGCCACCAGACTACTTGAAGCCATGTCGCCGGTGGTGCTGTGGATAGATGAAATTGAAAAAGGCTTCGCGGGCAGTTCTGACTCTTCAGGTGAAGCCTCCGGCAGGCGTATCCTGGGGCATTTCATAACCTGGCTGCAGGAGAAAAAACGCCCGGTTTTTGTGGTAGCCACGGCCAACCGGGTCGATGCTCTGCCTCCGGAACTGCTGCGTAAAGGTCGTTTCGATGAGCTATTCTTTGTGGATCTGCCCAATGAAGTCGAAAGACGCGAGATCTTCGAGATTCATCTGAAACGGCGCGGTGTGGATTCCGCAAAACTGGACATGAAAAATCTGGTTGACAAGACACGCAATTTCACCGGTTCGGAAATCGAGCAGGTGGTAATAGATTCACTTTACCGGGCCTATGCAAACAGTGCAGCGCTGAAACAGGATGATATTGAAAAAACCATCGAAGCGGTAGTGCCCATTTACAATACCTATCAGGAAGACATTAAAAAGCTGCGCGACTGGGCTTCATCACGCACACGGCGGGCGTCCATGGATACTTCACTGACCGACTGCTTTGTAAAGGAATAACCCATGCGCCGCCTGATGCCGCTGATACTGCTGTTCCTTTTACTTCTGACTGCTGGCTGTCTGCGCGACTATTCGGGTATCAGCGCCATCGGCCCGGACGAGTACATTATAACCAACAACCGGCCTGGCATTTTTGAGCACTGCCGCATGAAAAGCGCCGATGAGCTGACTTGTAAACGTCTGGCATTTAAAAGCAGCGAATTCACTTTTTACGATTTTGAAGGTGTGGCATGGGTAAACGATAAACTTTTTTACGCTGTTATAGAAAAACGCAACAACCGCTGTCTGGCGGGCTGTGAACTGGAGCAGATGATAGTTCCTCTGCGCATAGAGGAGAATCGTTATGTAACCGAAGCGGCCTGCGGCGAACTGGAGTTGCCGCTATTCAAAGGTGACGACCCGGACTGCGCTTTCGCCAACTGCGGTCTGGAAGGCGTAGCATACAATCAGCAGCTTAACCTCTTATATGTAGTCAAGGAACATTCCGAGAAGAGGCTTTTCGTCGTGCCGCTGGACGACAAACTTTGCCCGGCCGGAAATTTCGAGCAGATGAAGATCGATGACGGATTGGCGACATACTCGGACATCGCCTATTCGCAGGCTCGCAACAGCCTTTTTCTGCTTTCGCGCGTCAGCCGGGCTTTTGTGGAATATTCGCTGGATCAAAATCGCATCGTGCTGCACTCGCGTGATGTGCCCGGTATGACCGAATTTTTCGCCGAAAACGAAGATGCCGAAGGAATTTTCGTGCTGGACGGAAGCTCGCAGGTGCTGGTAATGGGTGAAAGCCGGGCTTTTATTCTGGCTGATTTGCTTGCTGCGGCAAAACAATAAAGGATGGCAGAAAGCACATTAAGGCTAAAAACATTGACTTTTTTATGCAGAATTGATATAGAATCACAAATCACAGAACGGAAATGTGAACATACCACCCGAGCACGAGCAGCATCTTTAATGAAAATCTGACCTTAAAATCGCTTAAGAGTGTTTTCAAGTAAAGCGATTTGCAGTGTGCTGATAGTTTTTCATTAAAAATATGTATTGACATTACGTCGCTGTGAAAATATACGTGATTACCCGGTATCCATTACTGAGAAAAGCACAATATTACGCATTTAGTGGGGCGTGTTGAGACATAAGTGGAAATTGGGGTTTGATAACCCTGAAGAAGTTGATTGAACTAGGACGAATAATCAAATTAGAAGAGAAGAAAGGAATTTATCATGAAGAAGACTTTGGTTCTGTTTGTAGTGGTTCTGTTCTCTATGGCTATGGTCGCTTGCGGTGGCAGCGATGAAAAGGCCGCTGGCGATCAGTGCGTAGATTACGCCGATGAAGCCACCTGCATCGCCGACATCGAGTGCGTATGGGACGGCACCCTGGCCACCCCGGCCTGCGCCGCTGCTCCTGGCCTCCAGTGCCCGGATTACGCCACTGACGTAGAGTGCAACGAAGACGATCAGTGCATGTGGGACGCCACTGCAGCCGCTTGCGCCGCCATCGGTGGTGGTGAGGGCGAAGGCGAAGGCGAAGGCGAAGGCGAAGGCGAATGCGAAGTCGATGATGACTGTGTCGGTATCGCCATGTGCGTGGTTGGCGAAGACGAGCTGACCGTTTGCTCCGCCGAAGCCGCCGATGCCTGCATCGCTGACAAATACAATCAGGATTGCCCGGATGCTTACGGCATGCAGACCGTCAAATTCGGCGAGTGCGCTCCCGTTGACTGCACCGAAGATGCTGATTGCGCCAATCTGTCCAATTGCGACAATCCCGATGCCGACAGCACCCCGGACTTCATTTGCGACACCGACGAAGGTTCCTGCAAACGTGATGTCTAATTCTTAATTTAGACTGAAACAAAAGCGGCTTCCGAAAGGAAGCCGCTTTTTTATTGCCTGTTCAAGACTGGAAATATAGCCTGCATGAAAGTAAATATGACCACCATCTGTTGTCAATAGAAGCCGTACCAGGTGATGTGTCATTAATACACAGTATTTACTTGAGGATAGATATTTACATTTGCCGATAGAAGAACAAGCTACTATTATTATTTAACAGATGTTAAGTTTCCGGCGTTTCAAGGAGATCAGGTCATGAAGAGAACCCTGTCCCTGTTGTCTTTGCTGATGACGGTCTGTCTGCTCTGCTCCTGCGACATGCGTGTCAAGGTCGATCTGGGCGAGGGCAGCGCCGGGCAGTCCTGCCGTGATGGCGGCAAATGCGACAAAGGTCTGACCTGCATTGCAGGAGTCTGTCTTGAATCGGAACTGGGTCTGGATGACATCATAGATGATTTAGATAAGCGTAAAAGCGCCGGAGAAAGCTGTTCCCGCGATACCGATTGCCAGTCGGATCTGGCCTGCCTGCTATATGAGGGCGATTACATCTGCACGGCTCGCTGCAACGCCGATTCTGTCTGTCCGGAAATCTGGGCCGGTTCAGAATGTCTGAAAAACGAAAACGGTGAGTTTGTCTGTGTGGGTCCGGAAAACCATGGCGATGAAACAACAGACGGGGACGGGAATATCGAGACACCGGACGAAGACCGGCCTGAAACAGACGGCGACAACGATATGGAAGAAGCCGACGGTGATTCCTTATGTGTTGAAGGCACGACCAGATGCGACAGCGGAGATCTGCTTATGCGCTGCAATGATAAAGGTCTGTGGGTACCGGAAAGTGACTGCGATCATGAAAACAAAGAATGTATTTACGATGCCTGCGTTGATCCGGGAGACGTAGTCTGCGAAAGCGGACAACAGCGTTGCACTGGCTCCAGAATCCTTGAAAACTGCAACATTTACGGTACCGAATGGGTCCTTCTGCGCAACTGCGACTTAAACGAAGCCTGCCTTGAGGGCGAATGTCGGAACATGGAAGAAAACAATCTCTGTATTGATGAAGAAGGATGCACAGACGAAAATAAATATTGTTTCATTCGCAACGAGGAAGATTCCGTCGGTTATTGTCGAGTTTACTGTGACATGACGTATCAACCATGCCCGACAGGTTTTGAGTGTCTGCATGGCATCTGTGAAAGAATAGAAAATTACTGCCTCTACCAGAGTATGTGCCATGCAGGCGAATACTGCGATCAGGATGCAAACCTCTGTAAGCCCTATTGTTACAGAGACGGAGTATACTGTCCTCAGAACTATTACTGCGACCTTTACGAAGACTCCGCAAACTATGGCAGATGCATTCCAAAGTTTGATTGCACAGACTGCACCAGCGGCTTGGGGTGTACCTATCCGGATCATTGTTATATTCCATCAGAAGCAGAAGTCGGCTGCTGCCAGCCCGGCTGTTTAAGCGATGAGGACTGCGTTGCCGGTATGATCTGTCATGATACAAATTGCGTAATTGTCGATAGTAGCGATTGCGGCGGACAATGCCCGGAGGGATATGTCTGCGACCCTGCTTACAATATCTGCGTTCTGAACTGCCCGATCTGCCCGCAGGGATATTCGTGCAACGCCGAATCCGCGCCGAATTGCTTCGAAGGCTGCACGCCGCCTCCGGGAGGCTTCTGCGGTTTCGGCCAGCCGGATTGCTGCCCGCATACATATTGTGCGCCCATATACTTTGAAGGTGTACCTATTATGCCTGCATATTTCTGCGTTGAAGGCTGCCGGGGCGATCTGGACTGCTACGTCGGAGAAAAATGCATCGGCGGTCAGTGCGAAATTGCAGAAGACGGCGATGAAACCTGCCAGAATCTAATCGTCTGCGGTCCGGATCATCCGGATGCCTGCTGCCCCGGCTATGTGTGCAATGTTCCAGAAGACGCCAAACGCGGTGTTGAAGGAATATGTGTGGAAACCGCTGAATAAACGATACTGGAGACCTGACTTTCATCACACTGCCAGAAGCTGAAAATCTTTATGCTTGGAGTTTGCCTGACTTATCCACGGTTATGCATAGTGACTGTTTCCCGAAAGTGCTGAGGAGAAAATCGCAGATTTTCGTCTCGAAGCATGAGGGAAACGCGCCGCCATACACTTCGAGACGGCGCTTTTACGCGCCTCCTCAGTGCAGGCGG
>Ga0172375_10000545_pt1 | contig 59940 bp, 41 predicted proteins | sample LakKiv1m_FD_114537 | JGI IMG/M metagenome (GOLD analysis project Ga0172375, IMG submission 114537) | Freshwater microbial communities from Kabuno Bay, South-Kivu, Congo - kab_092012_11.1m | ecosystem: Environmental > Aquatic > Freshwater > Lake | place: Democratic Republic of the Congo...
CCTAGCCCCCAGCCCCAGCACATCAAAACACACATAGATGCCGTTTTGTTTCAGCTGATAAATAAAATAGTCCAGTTTTTCCATCTGTGAATCTGAAAGGTGTTGAGAGTCATTATAGCTTCCGTCTATTATCCCGCCAGGGGATTCATTGTCCAGTAAATGTAATCTCACTATATTGCAGCCAAGCTGGCTTAGGCGTTTCGCGATATCCTCTGCCTGCGGGTGAGTCGGAAAACCCGCATTATGCGAATGGATATTAAGCCCCCAAAACCTCATCCTGTCCCCATTCTTAAAATAAAAATGGCCATCCTTCGCGGCCAGAAAACCGCGCTTTCCAGCAGGCGCGTCCAGGAGGTAGCTGACATCTATTATTGACCCCTCGCAATAATTCCATGGGATATAAAAAGGGAACCATTCTCTTTCCTCTTTTTCAGGGAATGCCCTCCCAGGAAAAAAACAGAGTAATATCAATAAAAGGCCAGCTATTATTTTTTCAGGCATATTAACTGTACGCATCTATAAGCCTCTTTTTATTATAATCCCATGAAAGCTCGCCTTTCAGCCTTTCATAACCAGCCTTTCCCATCCTGTCCCTCTTAGCCGGGTCATCAAGCAGCTCTATGATTTTATCCGCGAAATCCCTGACATCATTAGGCGCAGCGTATAAAGCTGCCGCGCCTGCCGAATACCTGCTCTCCTTAAGGTCAAAGGATACTATCGGTTTTGCCATCGCCATATATTCCAGTATTTTATTCATAGTGGATTTATCGTTCAACGGGTTCTTCGGGTCAGGCGCCACGCACACATCAGACGTCCCAAGGTAGCTGAAAAGGGCCTCATCAGGCACCCTTCCTGTAAATACAACCGAGTCATCAAGGGATAGCTCTTTCCTAAGCCTCTTCAGGTCATTTATAGAATCCCCGCTTCCTATTAAGCTAAAAATAATGTCGCTGCGTTTATATCTATTTACTACAATATCTATAGCTCTAAGGAGGTAATCCACGCCGTCCTGTGGGGCCATAACACCCAGATACGCGACAAGAAACCTCTTGCCTTTCTTCAGCTCTTCTCTGCTGGAAAAGCCCTTGATCCTTGTCTTATCAGGCCCTGTCCTTACGACAAAGATATTGTCAGGCCTTAGCCTGCCCCTCGAGACAGCGATTTCCCTGTAGGAATTATTGGTGACTATCACCCTGTCCGCTGTTTTATAAGTGGCGCGCTCCAGGGCCAGGAGCATCCTGTAAAGAAAATCCTTTCTATCAGAGCCGTATTTTGACAGATATACCTCTGGGCACAGATCATGCTGATCATAAAAAAACTTCTTCCCGAAGATTTTATAAAAAATGCCTATTAGAAAAAATGTATCCGGCGGATTGCAGGCATGTATAATGTCAAAATTATGCCTGAACAGCACCTTCAGGCTCAATAAAAACGTCATAACCAGGCAATAAGAAAATTCCAGGATATAGCTCAACACGCCCTTTGTAGCAGGCGCCAAGGAATACCTGTATATATTAACGCCCTCCAGGGCCTCAAAACTCTTTTCGCCTTTAAAGCGAGGGCATATAACGCTTACTGAAAACCCGTTCTCCTTAAGGGCCCTGGCTTCCAGCCACACGCGCCTGTCAAAAGGCACGGACAGGTTTTCCACTAATATTAACACGCTGTTTTTTCTCATAATTTTTATCCGACCTGCCAGACTCCGTGAGTCTCCATTCACGGCGACTCACGGAGTCGGGCAGGTTTTTATTTAAAGCTGCTATGTAAGATCTACGAGCATCTGGCCGTCTTTCAGGCGTTTCACAGCCCATTTAAACTCTTTTGTGTCATGGCCCATTACAATTATTTCAGAGCTGTCTACCACCTCTTTCAGGGATTTCCGCAGAAGTGAAGAGACATGCGGGATCTCTTTTTGTATATAGGCCTTATTCGCGCCCATTATCTTTGCCATGGACACATTCTTGTCGTATATCTTTAGTTTAAAGCCCTTGCCTATCAGATACTCCGCAAGCCTTACCATCTGGCTTTCCCGCAAATCATCTGTGCCTGGCTTAAAGCTCAGGCCAAGCATGCCTATCTTTTTCTTCCCTATCTTCAGGATCGCCTCAAATGCCCTCTGGATGCACAAATCATTGCTTTTCTGCACAGATTCAATCAATGGCAGATTCAGCCCGCCTGACCTCACCTTATAAAGAGCGGCCTTGAGATCTTTGGGAAGGCATGAGCCTCCAAAGGCGAATCCAGGCCTCAAATACCTGCCTGATATATTGGATTTCTTATCCATGCATAATATCTCCATTGCCTTTTTACCGTCTATGCCAAGCCTCACGGAAAGTTCCCCAACCTCATTAGCAAAACTGACCTTCAGGGCATGGAATATATTATCCAGGTATTTTGAGAATTCCGCTGTCCTTATATCCGTATAGATAATTGGCATATCTAAAAAACTATATATGGAGCGCACCGCATCCCTATCTCTTCCATCGCGCGAGCCAGCTATAATCTTCGCTGGATAATAAAAATCTTTTATAGAATCTCCTTCTCTCATAAACTCTGGATTCACCATGACCCCAAAATCCTTAAACGCCTTCTTGGATGAATACCTTTCCAGGATAGGGATAACGACATCCTCAGTCGTGCCTGGCAAAACAGTGCTCCTCACAATAATAACGTGATACCTGTCAATCTTCTTCAAGGCGCTTCCGATCTCTTCGCATACGCCTTTAAGATGCCGCAGGTCTATCTGCCCGTCTTCCGCGGAAGGCGTGCCTACGCAGATCATAGAAATACCGGTATTTAAAACAGCTTCCATGGCAGACAAGGTCGCTGAAAAGGTTTTTTCTCTTACTGTCTTTGACACGATACTGTCCATGCCTTTCTCAATAACAGGGCTCTTTCCCTTATTTATAAAAGACACCTTTTCTGGGTTTGTATCTACTCCTATTACGCGGCGGCCTTCATTAGCAAGGCACGCGCCTGTGACCAGACCCACATATCCAAGACCGAACACGCTTAAAGCCTTTTCCATTTTTGCGCCTTTTTTCATTTTATTATCACCTCGTTAAGTTTGCGCCCGATATCCCCAATCGGCATCTTTTTCCTGTGAACGCATAAAACAGTGTTGAATCCACAGCCGCCTTCAATCATAGCTGTGCCCACTACCACAGGGCTGTTTATCTTTCTGCCAAACATGTCAGAGCTCCAGCCCATAATAGGGGAGGATTCCCCGTTTTTTATCTCAACGGAAAACTTCCCGTCTAATAGCATATATAAAAAAATCCCGCTGGATTCTATCTCTATCATGCAGGGGGACAGCCTGTTTACTATAGAGCCATGACTCAAGTAAAAATACTGCCTTATGGTGTTTCTGCCTTTGGCGCTTACAAAATCCTGAATCCTCCACATGGTTTCCTTTTTATCAAAACATACACTGCGCTTATGAGAGGCCTTCGCGTTCTCGCATGAAGCGTTTATAAAGTCTCTCTCGTCTGAAACCTCCCATTTATGTATGCGCGCGACAGGCCTCCTGCCCCACATAAACGGCCCCTTCATTTCAGACTGATTCTCATTATTTATTGTAATAGTATTATGTGCGCTTGTGCCCCTGAAATAATCCCTCCACACGCTGCCTGTATGATAAAGGTATGTCCCTGGGTCTATCAGCAGATCCGCCCCGTCCGCAGAAAGCGTTACGCTCAATAGATCCGAGTGGCCATGAGGCGCCATTAGGGGATATCCTAATTCCCCGCAATCCATCACAAGGATCTCTTCCGCGCAGTTATTAGAAGGCCTCCTGAATACAGCATAACCACCTTCCTTAAAAAGCCTGGAATTTAATAAAACTTTTACGCTTTTAATAGAATTGTATTTTTTAAAACCCTCCATGCCGAAAAGCAGATAATGCTCTTCTTTAAAACCCAGGCCCTTTGTCTTAAAGTCCCCCCTGCCGGATAATATACCCGCGCTGGTCAATAGAGACGCGTATAGATTAAACCTCTTATCTGACGAAAGCCTCGCGGCCATCCCGTTATCAGAATCCCCGATTTCCGGGATCTTCCCGTTTCTGTTAACAAGGTTCATGATAAATTCCGCCATACTGAAAAATCTCTCCATCGCATATCTTGGTATCTCAATATCATTTTTTATCAATAAGGCGCATGCCATAAGAAAAAGCTCCATTACAAAACCCTGATAGTGAAAGGCCTGCTCTTTAATCACCCCGTCCGGAAACACCTGCTTGATTATTTCTTTAAATAATATTTTCTTGCCTTTATTCAGCCATTTGCCTGAATTTTTAAATTCCGGGAATGAAAGCCCTGTTATTACCAGGCTGCACGCCTCCCCTATCAAATGATTGTTCGCGGAGGAATATCTGGAAAGGTTGCCTTTTATAAACTCCGCCTGCAAATACACAGATTTTAAGAATTCCGCTCTTTCCTGCTCTGAAAATATCCCAGAAGGCTCTATAAATTTATACGCCCATGACCACGTTATAAGCCTAAGACTTAACTCAAGAGGAGACGTCCAGTTAACCCCAATATAAGGAGGATTCTGGCTTATCCATGACAATATCTGCGCCTTTATCTCTCGGCTGTATTTCACATCTCCTGTGAGGATATACGCCTTTCCCAATGCCGTAAGATGCTGATGCCTGTTCAATTCCCAGATAAACCTTACCTCTTTGGAATCATTGTCATTCCTGAAGTCTATATCAGCCCAGTATCTCAAAGGCCAGGCCCTGCCTGTAACAAAATCCTTATGCCAGTCTATTACCTCTCCAGCTTTCAGGTCTAAATCAAATATCCTGAAATTATGCCCCAGCGTGGACTCGGCCTCGCTAATAACAGGCTTTTCCACGCCAGGAAAAATCTCTGGCAGCTCCTGCCTTATCCTGCTGATATCAGCGTTATTAAAATAAAAATTCCTGGCTGCCTTATGCTTACTCAAAATATCATTCAGTTTTACATCTTTAGTAGAAAATCTATCTATATTTACACGGGCTAACCTGTATGTCCTTAGCAACACCTCTCCAAAAGGCATGCATGACAACCTCTTTAAATACCATATTAATTTGCCATGGCCATTACGTTTTCCATGCGCGAGATTTTCATACTCCAGCATAAACATATCCTTAACCCTGCCTATACTGAACATATCCTGCGCCTTTTTAATATTGTTGCGCCGCATATCTTCGCGCATGGAGCTGTCTTTAAGCAATGCCATGACCCTATCATATAATTCCCTTACCTGGCCAGGCCTTACCAAAAATCCATTTACCCCATCCTCTATCATCTCAGGGATCCCTCCCACCTTTGTAGAGACAACAGGTAGGCCTGCTGCCATTGCCTCAAGTATGGAGACAGGAAAACACTCCTGATAAGAAGGCAGTAAAAACACGTGCGCTGCCCTGAATACTTCTAAGAGCCTTTCCTTGTCGAGCCATCCCAATAAAACCACATTTTTCTCAATCCCCCTGCTTACGCACAGCGCCTTTATCTTTTCTATGTCTCCGTCGCCGGCAAAATAAAACTTAGCCAGCGGGATTTCCTTCGCAACTAAAGGTATGATATCCAGCACGCCATAAATACCTTTCTGCGCGGATAATTTACTGGCGAATAATATATGCGGGTCACGCGGTTTCTCTGCCATGCTGACCGCGGCGAAATCAGCAGGATCTATTGCATTCGGTATCATCTTTATATTCTTGTTATCCGTAAAATTCCCAAGCATAGAAATCTGCTCCTTAGACAAAACCAATATAGAATCAGACGCATCTAAGGCCTTTTTAATGAAAAATCTCCTTAAGCCATGCGTCCTATTGTAAAATCTTGAGCCGTGTATATGGAATATCGCCTTTTTGCCAAAGGCCTTGGATATAAGCAACACCACAGCCTTTCTATAAAAACTGCCCTCGGACGAACTGCAGATATGGATAATCTTTATTTTTTCATCCATTATCAGCCTGGCGATAAAAATAAAAATGCTTTTTATGTAAAAAATCAGCTTTATTATTTTGTTTCCGTCCACTGTAGTAGCGTGATAGATTATCTTAAATTTTCTGGAAAAATCTGCCTTGAGATAATATTTCGCAAAACCTGATATGCCTCCTTTCACATCTAAGCTTGGGCCAGCCATTATTACATGAGCCTGATCTTTAACAGGGTTCGCCATAGATTCCAGGAAAAAATCTTTGGCCTTTTCTATCATATGCCTCATAGAAAATTTATTTTTTACCATTTCTCGCGCTGCCTGGCCCATTTTTTTAGCCCTGGCCTCATCGCCAAGAAGCCCCTTAATAGCCCTGGCTAATGCCATATAATCCTCAGAAGGCGACAGAACCCCTGTCTCCCTGTCTGTGATAATCTCAGAATTGCCTCCAACATCCGTAGTTGCCACAGGCCTTGAGCAAGCCATGTATTCCAGCAACACCACAGGAAATGACTCCACTCTTGAAGAGAGCGCCGCCACATCAAACAGCGGGATAATCTCAGGCGTGTCCTGTCTCTCTCCTAAGAATATCACCTTGCCTCTGATCTTCAGCTCATCTGCCAATCCCTCAAGGCGCTGCCTCTCTCTGCCTTCTCCTATAATTAAAAATTTCACTTCAGGGATAGCTGATATAACTTCTTTGGCTGATCTCAAAAACACGTCATACGCCTTTTCATTTACCAGCCTGCCTACCATGCCTACGATCTTTTCATTTTTAGAAATTCCCAGGCTATGCCTTAATTCACCATGATCTCTAACAGTGTCAAACCTCGACAGATCCACGCCGTTATGGATTAACACAACCCTGTCTTTATCCATATTATATTCCCTTATCATAGAATCTAATTTCGCTTTAGATGCCACGCCTATTCCATCCAGCCTAGGCAAAATAATCCTGTAGATAATATCTGTTTTAACTCTTTCCCAGAAACCAGGCTTTCTCATGTTATGTATAAATGTCACTACGCAGGAAATACCAACGAGCCTCGCGCATATAAATCCATAGAATAACGCAAGAGAAGAGCTTTCTACGCAAAGCATATCCGGCCTTTCCAGCCTTAGCAAGCGAAAGAGCCTGTATATCACCCTAAGGTCATATTTATTCCTCATAAGGCTGTGGCTTAAATCAAAACCCTCTGATATAAGCGCTTCGCCAATCTTGCCAGGCGCATATAAGCAGCATATCTTTTTAGCAAACATAGAGCTGTCCAGGCGTTTTACTATTTCATAAAACATCTTTTCCGCTCCGCCTACATCTAAAGTTGAGTTTAAGAAAAATATTTTTTTCATCTAATCCTCAACCTCTATATGGCCTTTCCAGCCATAATGCGGCTTGAAATTCAGGCACCTGCCTTTAAAATCAGCGATTGCCCCTGTCCATCCATCCACATTTGAAGCGCATTTTATACTAGGGAGGACTGCGTTTATATTTTTAAATTTCGGGATCTTCATAGGGTCAAAACCCATAATCCTTGACGTTGTCACATCAACTGTAAGTTCATCGAAACCCGCGACCAACACCCCGCAGGGTTTAGGCGTAGGGTTTGTGGGGCCGTCTGCCTCGCCTCCAACAATACCGTCCACTATTACAAAAGACCTTCGCTGCCTGTCTTTTGATATCCTGCCTGCCCTGTCCGCATACCCTTTTATGCGCCCAAGGTCCAGTATAGTCCTCCACATAATATCGTTTCCATGCCAGTTTCCAGCGTATATAGTAGCCTCAGTTACACCCGCAATCTGCCTCATTCTGTCTCTTAAAGGCCTTATTAAACTGATTATATTTATTAGATATTTTTTAACTCTCGCTTTAAAACTTGCCTTATTCTTATTATTTACAGAAACAGGCTCGCTTGAATGAGGCAGCCAGTTCCTGTCTCCTGTGATACCCACCATATTCTTAAGCCCCAGGGTAACCCCTGCCCTCTTATGGGTCTTCATCTTCGGGATGTTTATAACCACATCTGCGCTCAAGAACGTGCTAGAGATAAGATATTCATCCCTTTCTTCATTGTGGTGCGAATTCATAACTTCTACCTTGCATTCAGAGCCTCTAAATGATTTATAGTCTAATTTGCCCTTTTTGAATTCGCTCACCCCCCCTAAATCTACAACCTTATACCCAAGAGGGTCGCCGCTCAATCTTTCCCTGTGGATTATCTTTCCGCCTTTTTTCTCTACCATTTCCTGCCTTAAGTCGTAAATCTCTATATCAAAATTAACACTGTCTTTATAGAACTTTTTGATCTCATATAAGCCGGTAAGCCCTGCTATTTTTTCAAAATCCGCGTCATCCATCGGCCCATCCGCAATAATAATCCTTCCTTTGCCCTTTAAAGCGATATAGGCATAATCCGCTGCTACCCTTATCACTGATCCATGCGTAATCAGCCCGCCAGTCCCGCCTCTCTCATTAAAATGCCTCATAAAATTGGGTTTTAATAAAACAATGTTTCCTGGAAACACAAACGCGCCAAAAGGATTCCATAATCTTTTCCCAAAATTTTCAGCATCGAGCCCCATGAGAAGAAGTAACTTCCTTATAGACCCATATGCCTCATTGCCCCTGTCTGTCATGGTATCGCTAAAAGGGTATTCAGGAAAGATCGCTGCTGGAAAATACGGCGGGTTTTCTGAATAACGCGCCTTAGCCTGTTTATATATAGCGACATTTGACTGCATATGCCTCATCCCTCAATCCTTGAATAAACTCAAGCTAACTCTGTTTGCCAGAAAGCTTGTTTTCATAAGAGCCCCTGCGCAGATAGATGCTAATAAAAACCTGTCAGCGGCTTTACGATTAATCCTTTTCAGGCCCGCCCTTGCGTATCCGAAACCCGCTTCCATGGCAAGCCTCTTCACCCTTTCGTCAAATATCCCGAAAGGATACGAAAACTCCCTGATCTCTTCCCTGAGCATTTTTTCGATCGCCTTTTTTGAACTCGACAATTCTTCCGCTATCTCGTCGTCTTTCAACAGGCATAGATTCCTATGAGTCTTTGTGTGAGAGCCAAAGATAATCCCGCTTGCCCTCATCTGCCTTATCTCATCCCACCCTAACATCGCGCTTGGCCTTGCCTCTACTGGCACTGGGTACATCCTTTCCAGTTTTCCCACTATATCCTGAATCTGGATCTCGCATCTTAGCCTTAAAATGCCGTTTATTCTGTCTGTAACAGCTTCCCTCTGCGAAGCATTGCCTAAATCAAATCCTATGCTTTCCGAACCACCAATATCAATATTGACATATTTAAGGCCAGGATAAGATATCACATTAAAAACCCTGTCCCACCAGAAAACAGGCCTCTTGCCTATATAGTCTGTTGTCAAAAATATAGTGGCTGGCACGCTGTATCTCTTTAACACAGGATAGGCGTAGAGGTAATTATCCATATATCCGTCATCAAAATTTATCGCCGCATAAATCTCTCTGGAATCTTTCTCATAAATATTTTTTAACCCCTCTTTCATTGAAACAATCTTGAAATTGTCCTTTAAGAACCTGACATGCCCTTCAAAAATATTTTCCGGTATATCCATATACCCGCGATCCCCATGCGACGGGCTGGCCCTGTGATACACCAGTATAGCAAGCGCGGGACACCTGTATGCGCGGGAGATCCATAATAAGGATTTGCATACACCAGACTGATAAAACAGATCCTTCGTAATATTTTTAATCCCTGATATTATCCTCATCTCACCGCATCCTTTAATCTCATCCACGCGTTATACAATATCTTTTTGCCTTTCAAATAAGGCATAACCTTAGACTGGAGCAGATACAGGCACCTGGAGTAAGGGCTGCCTTTAAAGATCCTCACGCGATTATGTATCCTGTAACTCTCTGTAAGCCTGCGCTTCCATGAGTCCTCTCCCCTTGCGAAGTCAAACTCAGATATATTCCTTAAGCTGGAGTCCTTAATAGCCCATAACATAAGCATTGTGCCTGCGGAAATCAGCGGATAATTATTATCGAACGCCACACTATAATTATAAGACCTCCCGCCATATAAATAATTATAGATATAGGCTATCGGCTTTTTGTCCAGCGTGAGGACTGAAAAATCTATCCATCTGTTTTTTGAAAACCTGCTCAATATCTCCCTGTGAAAATCCCTTGTATCTTTTTTTGAAAATATCCCGCTCTGCCTCTCCTCTTTCCAGCTGTGCCCCTCCACAGCTTCTGCCTCAGAGAAGACTCTCTCTGCATCAATATCCCCGCCCAGGCGCCTCTTAAATTCTAAATTCAGATCTATGCCCTTATTCTTTATCTTTTTCAATCTCCTGTCTAATTTTTTAGAAAATTCCTGAAACACCGCCTCTTTCCCTGCGTCAAGATTTATAAAATAATCCCTGGCCTCGCTAGCGATATTCATAATCTTACTGTTTTTTATATGTCTTATTATTAAATCCGCGTTCCCCGTATATACCGCAAGCTCCTGCAGATCTATAATATCCCATTCTTTCCTTATTGACATAAGATAACTGAACATAAGAGATATCACCTTTTCCCTGTCCCCGTCAATAATAAAATCCATCCTGTCTGATATAGATGTCCCTATAAAACACAGTGTCTTCAGAGGCAGCCCGAAATATTTATCCTTTTTTATTACCATCGGGGCTATGCCTACCAATTTATCTCCGTCAAAGACATTTAATATCAAAAGTCTCTTATCAGCGTAAAAGTGCTTCAAACAGCTATCTATCCAATCATAAGTCAAAAACACATTGTTAACCTTGCTCCTGGATATGATATCCTCCCATTCTCCCTTGCATCCGCTGAACTTACTATAGTCAGATATTTCAACTATCCTCATAATACCCCGCTATCATTTACCTTTTTATATATGCAATAAAGCCTGTCTGTAACAGCGGCTATGCTGTTTTCCTTCAGGGCCTTTTCTCTGGCGTTACCCCCAAATCTCCTGCGAAGCCCGCTATCTTTTATAAACAGCGCTATTCTGTCTGCGAGGTCCGCAGAATTCTCTTTTTCTATCAGAAACCCTGTAACGCCTTCGTCTATCATATAGGGTATGCCTCCTGCCCTTGTAGCCACTATAGCCTTTCCGCTGGCCATCGCCTGTAAAAGCGCGACTGGCGCCTCGTCCTTCAAGGAGGGAAAGGCGAATATAGAGGCCTTCTGATATTCATTTCTCAATTCTCTTTCGTTCAATTGCCATAAAAAATGCACGCATTCGGATAGTCCATTATCTTTCACAAACGCGGACAGCTTAACATAATAGTCCTTCTCTGCCACAGGGCCGGCTATCATAAGGCGCAGATTTCTAAAACACGGTTTCAGTATATTCACGGCTTCAAGGAGGGTCATTATGCCTTTCCGCTGGCAGACATTTCCAACAAATAAAATCCTTTCATCATCCTCATGTCTATTGTCCATATCAAGGAATATATCAGACACAGGATTGTTCAGCTCGCATATCTTTATTTTATTAAACCCTCTTAGATGCTGCCCTGCATATTGTGTGTTTATCAGGATATTTTCCGCCCTTTTTATACAATTCTCATATATGCGATTTTGCATGTATACCCTCATAGTATCCAGGATATTATAAGCAGGGCCCCACTTTGCTGTATTTATGCCATGTGTGCTTATGATTATTTTTTTATGGCGGCTGTCCAAGGCAGCCAATGTCTCATAACCGAAACAATGCGAGTGCAGGATATCAGGTTTAATCTCGCGTATCTTTTTTAAAATCCTTTTTCTTGTACTATAATAAAGCGTCGAGTTCCCAAAAATCCTGTCTAAGGGCACTGAGTGCACAGTCATGCCGTTAGATTTATAATCCATATCCTTCTTTACAGAATGGCTGGCGGTTATAATATGTATCTCCAGATCGCTAAACCTTAAAAGGCCATTGACAAGATTAACCACAACTGCCTGGACCCCTCCGTTTATCCGTTCTGTCTCGTTATTGACAGGATATGGCCCTATCATTGCCAACTTCATATCTTTGCCCCTTTCTTGACATTTAACCCCGCCGATAAGCTTAAATCCTTTCAGGATTTAAGCTGGCGGCCCTCCGGGAAAATTTTGCTATTGCAAAATTTGGGTAAAAAAGTCAATATATCAGAGATTATGCCTGTCTTATTGTTTGTTATATATACAAGCGGCAGGCTTAATATAACAAGCGCAGCCAGCTTGATAATGAGCTTTGCGCTGTCAGAGAATATGTCTGCTGAATTTGATACAACTGCCTCAATCAGGCATCCCACCGCCGTAATATATATCAAAGGCAGGCATAAACCAGCCAGATAAACAAGGCATCTAACAGCGCTCTTTACATAATGATTCAGCGCATAAATAAAAACAACTGTCCCTATAAAGAAAAAGGATAACAAAAGCCCTAAGGCGGCTGATGTCAGTCCATAACCCATATTGATAAATATAACACTGGATAAGAACCCTATAACTATGCCCGCCATATATACAGGTATAAGATATCTCTGCTTATTTATAGCTGTTATAAAGGCGTTGGATGTAGGGGCAAAGGAAATAAAAAATACGGCTATTGATATAATAAAAAATGGCGCTATGGCAGGTGTGTATTTTGCGAGAAAATGCCTTATAAAAAATTCCACTGTCATATAGTAAGCCGCCAATACAACAGGAAACAGCATTGCCATAACCTGAATAGGCTTGAACAGGTATTTTTTTAATTCTGAGATATCTCCTGTCTCTCCGTATCTTTGATATATATAAGGCTCGAAGGTCCTGTGTATGCTATTCGGGAAATATGTCAAAAACCTGGTCGCCAGGATAGCCACAGAATAATACCCGAGGCTTGCCTTGCCTAACAGGGCCAGCACAATTATTGACGGGACGCTTATAACAGTGGCATCCAGAAAATTTATAACCCCAAGCGGCAGGCCTATATTTATCAGCCTGCGCATTTCCCTGAAATCAAAAGACAGCTTCGCCCTGCATGGCTCTTTAAGCCACAGATATATCAGGTTTAATAAAATTATCGTTATGGCGACTGCGTATACGCCGTATATCTTAAACCTGTAGACAAATATCAGCGTAAGCGCTACGCTCAATACCGCAAATATTATATTAGCCTTACTAATCAGCGTGAATCTTCTCATGGCTATGGCTGATGTCTGATAAAATTCAAAAATAGCCAGTATAAAAGCGATGATCGCGATTGTTATAAATCCAACAGTCTCGCTCAATGAAACCTTATGGCGCAGCAATAACCCTGTAATCATAAGTGCGATGGAAAAGACAAGGCTTGTAATAAGACAGATTGTAAACGCCGCGTTCCTGGTTTTTTCCATATCCTCAGCAGAACACCTGCCGTTATGGTAAGGTATTTCCCTGTTCATGGCATTTAAAGAGCCGAGCCTGACATACGGGCTGTAATTCAGTATTATATTTAACCCTGACCACAATCCATACATCTCTGGCCCTATAATCCTGGCGTTCAGGAATCCCCTTATAAAAAACATGGCCTGGCTTATATAGACGCTTCCTGAAAAAAGCGACGCGTCTCTTACTATATTTTCCCTGTTAAGCGATCTTTTTACCATATTCCCTCTGCCATCCATAAATAATACCCGCGAATATGAAAAACGCGCTATTCACGAATTCAAAATACCTCATCTCTATAAATACAGAATTCACTACAAACACAGCCATAAATCCCCAGAACACAACCACTATAGACCTGGCCTCTGGATTATGCGCGCTAAGGTTTTTATACAGCCTTATGCTGGTCAGCAGGATTGATATATATATAATTAATATCAATGTTATGCCTACCAGGCCCATCTCCGCTAAAACACCGGCAAATGTGTCGTGCTCCTTCAATTCAGTATATTGAAAAGGCAGGCCTTCTACGTCCGCAAAATATCCTGGCGCGTTATCTGAAAACTTATTGAAACCCACCCCGAATACAGGATTATTTATAAACATGTTTATATATGCCACATACAGGCTTATCCTGGCATAGACAGGCGTCTCGTGGCCGAACCTCTCGTGAGCCGTAGTCACTGTATTATAATCTAAAAAAGAAGGCGCGATAAAAACCGCTAACAGGCAAAACGCCACAAGGATTATAATAAACGCCTTCTGGCTTTGCCTAAATGTAAAAAAAGCTATTATCGTGAAACTTAATAGGGCGCTTAACCATGGCGCCCTTGTGTATGTGAAAAATATAGCGAGCGGGGTTATAGCCAGCAATAACATTGAGCATAACCTCCACACCTTTCCCCTCTCAGGATTAAAAAGAAAATAAAATATGGAAGAAAACACAAAGCCTAAAACTGTGCCATTCACAGCTGCCTGGCAAAAAGGCCCTCTCGCCCTTCCAAAGTGTATCCCAAAATCTGCATCCAGTATATACTTTGGAAACACCAGCTTATTTACCCCTAAATGTTCAAATATGGCTGTAAAGCTTAAATATATCCCTATGAATATAAAAAATTTTAAAAAACCCTGCCTCTTAGCAGTGGTATCATACACATTCTGGCTTATAAAAAACATAGAAAACGGGGTTATATAACCTGTCAACAGTTCGCCTATAGCCAGCTTTCCCCCCTCTTTAACAATAGAATCTGTGCATATCATTGAAATAATCGCGATTAAACAAAACAAAAGCATTGAGTATTCAACCTTTGTTAAGGAAAACACCGGCCGGTTCTTTGCCAGAAACTCTATAATAAATATGCTGATCATGAACACAAAAAGCAGCCTGTCCAGGGATATGTCAGGCAATGTAGAATCAGGGATGCTTAATTTCTTATATTGAAACAAAAGCGACAGTAAAAGCCATATATAAATGCCATAAGTAAAATCCTTCTTCATTATAAAAAATAATGCAAGGATTACTATGAATGCCGCTTCTAATAAAAGAATGAGTTCAGGGCCCATATTTTATCCCTCTATGAATTAAAAGGCCTTCAATTTTATACTGCCTATGTACAGATTCCTGTCTTCCTTTGTATTTGGGTTATAATAATCATTGTCGTAAATTATCTCAATCCTGTTGACAGGATAATCCGTTATTATAATACCTGGATAATATCCCCACTCCTCGCTATCTATATACGTATCCATTACATCCGAACCGTTAAATTTCACTCTTATATGCGGCCCAATGCCCTGCGCCATATCTCCTCTTGCCTCAATATTAAACTCATATATCCCTGAAGGAAGAATCACATCTTGAGTAATGCTGCCGGGCTTATTTAATTTTCCGCTGACACCTAATCTGATATCAACATCCCCTGAAACAGATAGATCGCCTGTGATAGCCACAGAGACTGAATTAAGGTCCAGTATATCCTTAAACTCCTCCATAGCATTTCCATGGCCGCGCGATAAGGCCGCTATCTTATATCTCAACTGAAACCCTTCTGGGTTTTCAAGATCCACGGCTATTGACTTTCCTGAAAACCTTTCAGCAGGCCCAATCAAGCCCTTCGCGAGATAATATTCCCCCATAGACGCGAACAGTGTTGATTTAGACTTCGCTGAAGGCGTTAGCCCTCTGTATTTATTCAGCGCCCTTTTCATCATAAATTTCCGCATATAACACCTGACCTGGCCTAATACCGCTCTCTGATTATTTCCGCTTAGATTCTCCGCCATTTCATAAAATGCCATTGCCTTGTTTATATCTGAATTGGCAAAAGCGAGGCCGGCTATAGCCTCGTATGACCCGGCTCGAGAAAGCTCCGGAGATTTATGATAAAATGACTTGGTCATGGAAATTACATGCGACACCTTTTTATAGACCTCACTCGAAAGGCCCGTGTTGTTGGTGTTTAAAAGAAAATCCGCGAATCTTTTCAGATAATATGAGTTCAGCGGGTCCAGGCTCAATCCCGTTTTGTAATTAGCCTCGGCTAATTCTTTAAGCCTATAATTAGCAGGCGAGGAATTAAAGAGCTTATAATACGTGTCAGCCAGGCCTATATATGACCATGAATCCATAGGATTCAGATACAGTGCCCTCTCGTATAACGGCAGGGCCTCTGCGGTTTTATTGTAAATCCCTGCAAGCTTATATAGATAAGCGCTATTAAACGGATTAAGCCTGGATGCATGGCGACCCAGGGATTCAGCTGCCTTCAAATCATTTTTGGCAACAGCCTTATCCATAGCTATAGAATATGCCTCTGCGGCGGTAAACATGGCCATTAACACAATGGCTATGCCTATGACTAGTAAAGCTGCAAATTTTAAAAACCTGGCCTGCGGATTATTCAACTTCATAATAAAATATCGATACTCCTCTTCCTTTACAGAAGATATATTGAATAAGAATCCTGAAAACACAGTAAATATAATAACATTCGCAGGTATATAAAAATTAAAATCTCCAATATTATGGATAGCCATGCTTAGGATGCCTGTCGCTAAAGCCAGGGATATCCATGTCTTAAAGCTTGTCCGCGCCACCATGTGGGTCTTAAGCCCTTTTTTTATTATCCTGTATATTATAAAAACTAGAAGACCCATACCAAATATTCCTAACTCTGAAGCTGCCTGCAGGTAATCATTATGGGCGAAATTGACAAACATGTTAAGGCCGGCAGGCCTGTATTTCGGGAAATTATATATAAACGATCCTGGGGATGTCCCAAGCAAAAGATTGTCTTTTATCAGGCTGATGGTAGCCTTCCATATATCGAGCCTGCCTGTAAAATCCAGCTCTTTATAACTGGATATCCTTTTTAATAAAAAGGATGCGTCCACAGCATTAAAAACAAAAATTATAAGGGTTGCGGCAAAAAGCGCCGCTACCAGGATAATAAATCTGGCCCGCCCTTTTTTAAATATGATGACTGCCATAAAAATCATTGAGATAGACAGGCTAAACCATCCGCCTCTGGACATAGAAAGCATAAAGGCTATGGACAGAATCAAAAACAGGCATATATATAACGCCTTTTTACGCGATTCTTTCTCTGAAAGGGCCATGCCTATTGAAACAGGTATAACCAACTCCAGGTATCCTGCGAAATGATTATGATTCACATAGGTTGCGGAAAGAAACCTCGGATTATCCCACCAGGGTTTTGGCAAAGCGCCTAAATACTGGAATATTCCCAATACAGCTACTGCGCCTGCTGACATCAAAATCAGGTTTAATATCTTCCTTATATCTTTTTCCTCTGTTATAAAATTTACAACTATATAAAAGATCATGACGAGGCCAGCGAATCTTGCCATCTCCATAACAGCGCTGTAGGCATACCTGGAATTAAGGCTTGATACGACAGCCACTAAAAAAAACAGCGCTATAGCCATATCCAGCGCTGTCCTTCTTAGCCTTATCTGGCCATTGACAAAAAACCTTGATATACATATAAGCGATATAAATAAAATAATAATATATGCGGGCATAAAGACGCATGGATTAACAGCGCCTCTTAAGACCGGAGTAACTACAAGGATTAAGCCAAGCAGGATTAGCATCATATAATTTTTACAAAAATCTCCACTATTTCCTTGTCAAATTGCATACCCTTTTTCTGTGTCAGTTCAGCTATAGCCATATCCTTTGAAACTGGCTTTTTATAAGAATATTCGGAAACCATATAATCATATGCCTCTGCGATTGAAATTATACGCGCAGTTTTTTTAATATCTTTTTCGCCGATGCCTTTAGGGTAACCCCTCCCATCTATCCTTTCGTGATGCTGCGCTACAATATCGGATATACTATTCAGCCCATTTATTGAATTCAATAACTCCGCGCCTTTAACAGGATGGAGCTTTATGGCTTCATATTCCTGAGGCATCAAAGGCCCTTGTTTCAGAAGTATCTGCCTGTCAACAGCCATATGGCCTATATCATGAACAAGGCCCGCCATTTTCGCGCAGAGAATATCCTCATCCGCAAGGCCTAATGCCTTTGATAATTTATAAGAGATCTCTGACACCTTCATGGAATGAAGGATAAAGTGGTTTCCCTGGGCCCCTAACAGCTTGAACACATTCAATAGCGTGGTGCAGTAGGACTCCATGGAAACAGCAGGGGCTTCTGGTATTGCGCCAATAACCCCGCCTTCGCCCATTGCGGCAAGAAGCTCGCTCTTGGATATCCTGTGATGGCCTCCCGGGGTTTTAAGGGTCTTTAATTTATTCGCGTATATATAATTTTTTATTGCTGAAAGACTAAGGTTAAGATGTTTAGCAGCCTCTCTTGGTGTAAAATAAATATCTGCCTCAAATTGTTTTTTCATACCATCTCCTCTTTTTAAGTTAATTAACGATATTAGTTAATTTTGTGTTTTTTTAACTACTTTATGTTAAAACCCTTTCTATATATTCGGAATTCCAAATACAATCTAAAACAAACTATTTTTTATTTATTTAGAGTTTAGAGGCTTGTAATACTTACCATAATAATACTGTGGATAATAATAACTATTTCTAGTAAGCGAGACGTTGTTTAGAACAACTCCTATTATCTTTCCGCCTGCTTTATGCAGCAATTCCTTTGAATTATTCAAAAGGCCTTTTGTAGTCCTGTTGGCTTCAGCTATGAGGACTACCCCGTCGCATAGATTTGATAAGACAGCCGCGTCTGTCACAAGCGCGATAGGAGGGGCGTCAAATATTATCTTGGAATACTTCGCCCGCGCCTTTTCCAGGAAAAGCTTGGTATTCTTAGAGGCTATTAATTCCGCTGATTTATGTGAAATGCTTCCGGCAGTGATAATAGACAGGTTTTCAATCCCTGAATCCCTGATTATATTTTCAAAACCTGTCTGGCCTGAAAGATGATTGGAAAAACCTGTATCGTTATGCATATTAAATACAGTATGTACCCTTGGCCTCCTCATGTCGCTATCCACAAGAAGCACCCTTTCTCCGCTATTAGCCATCATTATTGCCAGGTTTATCGCGCTGATGGTCTTCCCTTCTCTGGGCACAGAGCTTGTTATAATTATGGTTTTTGCAGCAGGGTCGTCAGGCCTGTCTATGGAAAACAACAGATTTGTCCTTATTGAACGATAGGCCTCTGCTGCCATGCATAACGGGTCCTTCTCAACTACGCGGTCAGAGTCAATCCTGCTTTTTATATTTTTCCCATCAGGTTTAATCCTCGGGACAGACCCTAATATGGGCAGCTGAAGCATGGTTACAATATCATTGGAATCCTTGATTGTGATATCCATATATTCCCTGAAAAGTGCCAGCCCTATGCCGCCTATCATGCCTAATATGACAGAGAACATTACGTTGAGCTGCTTTCTGGGTTTCACTGGTTTTCTCGGGACCTCTGCCAGATCCTGCACGCGCACATTATTTGTCTGTATCTGCTGGGATATGGATGTCTCCTTAAGCCTGTTTAAAACAATATCCAGGATGCGCTCATTGGTATCCAGTTCTCTTTTCAGGGCATTATAACCTATTATCCTGCGCTCTAAATCCAGCGCCTCTTTCTTCTTATCCTCAAGAGAACTCTTTAGCTTCATCTCTTCTTCCTCAGACTGCTCGTATTCAGCCTTTATGTTACCCTTTATGATATCTACCTCATTTTTTATGCGGGACTCTAAATAAGCTATGTTCTCAAGCAGCTTTATCATCTTTGGGTGCTTATTTTTATATACCTTTTGATATTCAACAAGCAAGGCCTGCTGGCTAAGGTATTCTTTTTTCAGCTGCATAAATATCTCATTATCCGGAAGGGACTTTGAAAGGCTGTCGAGTTCGAGGCTTGCCTTGTCCGCCTCAACAAGGCTTTTGTAGGCGGCCTCCGCCTTTATTTTCTTTCTCTGGGCCTCAACATAATTTGAGTTAAGCTTGGCAAGCGCATCATTTATAATATTCTCCTTGTTGGCCACAGAGACGATATCATTTTTTTCTTTGTAGTCCTGCAGCGCTATTTCATTATCCCTGACCTTTGCCTTCTGCTTCTCAACCTCATCTTTCAGCCATCCTTCCGCATCGCTTGACGCCTGCACCTTTAAGGCTATGTTGGAATTTACATAGACCTTGGCGAACTCATTAGCTATATTGGCTGCCTTTTTTGGGCTTTCATCCTCTACATTTATCTTCAGGATCCTTGTGTCTCTCACAAGCTCTACCTTCAGCTTCTTAAGCAGCGCATCCAGGGGGTCTTTTGCTTTTGCGAATTCTTCCGTATTACGAAGGCCGAGGTTTTTCATGACCCGATACGCGATGCGCCTGGATTTTATTATCTCCTGCTGTGTTTCTATATAGGCCTTGTAGGCGAAATAATTTGTCTCTCCTAATTTTATAATATCCTTAACTGCCAGGATATCAGGGCTCTGCACATCCACAATAATGGTAGAACTCGCCCTGTATATAGGTGTCTGTTTAAAGGTCATCCATGTAATCAAGGCTACTGTCACTGCAAAAAATGAGATAACTGTCCATTTCCTGCGCGTTAATATAGCGATATAACCCCTTACATGCAAATCTTTGTTATTATGTGTGTTTTCCATTTTAATTTGTAGATTAACCTTTTAGAAAAAGCTTTCAGGGACTACGACTATATCCCCTGCCTGGACAGGTATGTCCATTTCCTTATAGCCCTTGTTAGTTATGTCTGTTACCTTTACCTGTATGGTAATCTCCTTGCCATTTTCCATGCGCACAACCTTTGTCCCGTTCTGGGCCGCGCCTTCCTTGAAGCCTCCTGCCATCGTAATTGCCTCTAATATAGTGGTAGGCCTGTCTTTGGAAAGCTCATATTCCCCAGGCCTGTTTACAAAACCCATCACAAATACCTTTTTAGGATGATATGCCTCTATAAATACACTGACCTGCGGGTTGACCAGATAATCCGCTTTTAGCAATGTTGTTATTGTCTCTTCTGTCTCGCTCACTGTAAGGCCGCCTACAGTCACGCTACCTATAAGAGGGAAATTGATAACGCCTTTCGCGTCTACTCTTGCCTTTGTAGCGAGGTCAGCCTGCTCATAGACAGTTATAGTGAGGACATCGCCTGTACCTATTTTGTATTCAGCCTCCTGGTTAGAAAAGGCAATAGCTGGGCTTAGTCCTAAAATAAAGGTTATTATCAAAAATCTTTTCAATATTTTTTTAACTCGAGTATCCATTATTAAAACTCCGCTCTCGCAGTAAAGGTGACTAAGTTATCTTTTATATTAAACGAAGAAAAGTTTGAATCCCTCACAATATGCTCAGCCTGTAAAGTGAATGTCAACCAGTTTCTCATGTAATACCTCAAGCCCGCGCCTAATGAGTAATAATTATCTTTTCTCTTTTTGGTTTCACTGCCAACAGTCACTTCCTTAGGATAGGCGTTTAACTGATACAGGCCTGTAATAAAGCCCAGGAGCTTTTGAGAAAAATAGTGGTCAAATGTCCCTGAGACATTATTGGCGTCATAATAATTATTAGCGCCATAGGTAGACTCGTACGCTGTCTTTAAAAACGCGAGTTTCAGGGAATTTTTGTCTGAAAATTTATGCACCAGATCTCCGTATAATACGCCGGATTTAAAATCTGTGGACCCTGCGTCTTTATAATTGCGGGCCTGATAGCCTGTCTTTATAGTGGCGATTGTCTTTTCAGTTAAATCCCCCGTCGCTCCTACAAGAAACTGGTGGTAATCTGAGTCTGAATTTGTAGACTCATCGTATCTGATCTGGCCAAAATCATACTCAAACAGCAGTTTTGTCTTTGGGAATGTCTGATGAGTCAGTATCAAGGAATATATATTCTCTTTTCTGTCAAAATTTTCATACACAGGGTCTGATCTATAGTTGCGCGTAAAATTATCATAGCCTATCTGTATACCAAGCCTATCTTTCTGCATCCTGACAAATACCCCTGCCTTATTATCATCCCTTTTTATCCTGCTGGTATCTTCTGTGCTTGGCCTGTCAAATACCTTGGCAAAATTATCATGCAGATTAATGGCTATATCGCCCCAGTTCAACTCTAACTCCCCTGAAGCAAAATGATTAGTGGCATTTTGAGAGCTATAATCCATAAATCTATTTATATCTACATGATAGTCAAATCTAAGAAAATTATCCTCAAATGGCAATTTAAGGCCAATGCCTGGGGTAAGTGTTGTTATAATATCGTCTTTCTCATTTTCTGAATCCCAGAATACATTATCATCATACTGGATTTTAATCTCTCCGTAAGGCTTAATCTCGAGTTCGCCTAATTTGAAACCCTGTCCAGCGTATAGTATTGAATTTGATAGAAAAAACAGGCTAAGTAAGGATAAAAAAACAACTGCAAGATATACTTTTTTCATATTGGTCTCCTGAATGGTTTATACGATGTTGAGCAAAAGTATACACGATATTAAATAATTTGTCAAGACTTTTTTTATCTTTTTTTAAACTATATTATGCGATTTTAACTCTTTATAAGGGCTAATGTCTCTGCCCTTGTCTTTGAGTTTTCCTTAAAAACGCCTCTTACAGCGCTTGTAATCGTAAGGACCCCTGATTTTTTAACCCCCCTCATGCTTATACATAGATGTTCTGCCTCTATGATAACCATGACACCCATAGGCTTAAGCTTTTTCATGAGTATATCAGCTGCTTCAGTAGTAAGTCTTTCCTGTACTTGTAACCTCTTAGAAAGGATCTCCACAACCCTGGCTATTTTACTTAATCCTGTAACTTTGTTATTTTTAGGTATATAAGCTATATGCGCTTTACCTATAAAAGGTAAAAGATGGTGTTCGCACACAGAATATAAAGGTATATCCTTTAAAAGCACCATCTCATCATGCTTCTCAGCCAAGAGCACCTCTAACTCCTTTGCAGGGTCTTTTGAAATACCGCTGAATATCTCAGCATACATATCAGCCACTCTTTCAGGGGTCTTTTTAAGATCTTCCCTGTTGACATCTTCCCCAACCGCCTCCAAAATCATCCTAACTGCCTTCTTTATCTTATTCTTGTCCATCTCTTTTCCCCTTTCTAACTTTACAATTCGTGTATAGCACGAATTGTAAAGTTATATGATAAAAAATATGCATTTATTTTATTTGCCTATACAAAACTCTGAAAATATCTTATCCAGCGCCTGCTCTGTTATAGTATGCCCTGTTATTTCCCCTAGGCCTTCAATCGAAGACCTGACATAAACACATATACAGTCTATAGGCAAATCTGCCTTATACGAGTTTACAGCTTCGTTTATATCTGAAAGAGAACGCTTTAAAATACCCAGCTGCCTTTCATTTGACGCGCCTGCAAAACCAGCCCCAGGCGCCTTGCCTTTCCAGACTATATCCTTGATCTCATTCTCCAGCTTATCAACCCCATGCATATTTAAAGCAGATATGTGGACCAGCGGGATCTTCTTAAAGAGCTTCCTGACTTTATTCACATCTAACCTGCATTTCAGGTCAGCTTTATTAATTATGACTATCGCTTCCTTTTTATTATCCCTTATCCTCTTTATTATATTCATGTCATCTTTATTTAATTTTCTGGATTGGTCTAAAACCAATAAGGCTATATCCGCGTTTTCTAAATAAAGACGGCTCCTCCTTATGCCCTCTCTTTCTGCGATATGGTTTGTATCAGTTATGCCGGCTGTATCTACAAGGGTAACAGGGATACCTTTAATATTTACAATCTCTTCTATTGTGTCTCTGGTGGTTCCTGGTATATGAGTAACAATAGACCTGGATTCCTTTAATATAGCATTCATAAGGCTGGATTTTCCGACATTAGGGCTTCCGCATATCACTGCCTTTATCCCCTGCCTCAATATCCTGCCCTGATTAGAGCTTGCGATAAACTCTTCTATCTCACTTTTCACGCTGCTTAGCTTTTTAAATATACTGCGTTTATCTATCCCCTTTGGCTCTTCTTCTGAAAAATCTATAGAGGCCTCCATATAAGCGTATATCCCTATCAGGTCTTTTCTTATCTCATTTATCTTATTAGAGAAAAAACCTTCCATGTTATTTAAAGCAGATCTTAGAGAAAGGCCTGTTTTCGCCTTTATCACATCCAGTACTGCTTCTGCCTGGAGTATATCTATCCTGCCATTCAAAAACGCCCTCTTAGTAAACTCTCCTGGGGCTGCAAGCCTTGCCCCATTAACCAGGCATAAATCCAATACGCCTTTAAGCGAAGCTATGCCGCTATGGCAATTAATCTCAACCACATCTTCTTTTGTATAGCTTTTAGGCGATCTCATTACCGTCAAAATCACTTCATCCACTATTTTCTGCTTTCCCTGTCCCTTGTCTATAATATGCCCATAATGAACCGTGTAAGTCTTGAATTCAGACGATTTTTTTCCATCTTTAGATAAGAATATCTTATCCGCAATCTTTAAGCTGTCTTTCCCGCTTAACCGCACAATGCCTATTCCGCCTTCCCCTACAGGAGTTGAAACAGCCACAATCGTATCGTTTAATCTTATATTCTCCATGCCGTCCGCCTTTACGCTCTAATTTGACACTTTAACAATATTAGAGCGTAAAGTATCTTTTCCTAAAGCCAGCGCGTCTCCCACCACAAATAACGAGCCGGTAACTATTATTAAATCATCCTTGTTTGAAATTTTCAAAGCCTTTTGTAACGCATCATCAATATCAATACTTTCTTCAAGCCTTATGTGAAGGTTTTTAAAATACCCTTTCAATTCAGATGTCTCTGCCGCCCTTGGGTTATCCTTTGCCTTTGTCAAGATTATTATATCGCTATAAACCTCTAATATGCCGCTCACGCCTTCTATATCCTTATCATTGGATATCCCGAAAATAATTATTAATCTTTCATACTCAAATATTTTTTTCACTGAGGATATTAATGCCAGCATGCTGGCAGGATTATGGGCGCCATCTAAAATTACGCAGGGATCCCTCTGTACAATCTGCAGCCTTCCAGGCCAGGCCGCTTTTTTTAACCCCTCCCTTATATCATGTTCTCTTATCGAGATTTTCTCCCCGCCCATGGCTTTGAGCATGCCTATACTAAGAGAAGCATTTTCAACCTGATAGCCCCCAATTAAATTTATTTCAAGATTTTTATAGCTATACCCAGGCCCCTCTAAATTAAAGACATGGCCTTTTTCATCTGATTTTACAACGAAGTATTTTATATCTTTTCCAACTTCATATAATATAGCCTTCTTTTCTACGCAAACTTTTCTTATTGCATTTATCGCTTCTTTTTCCTGTATAGCGCTGACCACCATACCTTGTTCCTTACCTTGTCCCTCTTGTCCCGAGCGAAGCGAGTGGTGCGGGGCCCCTTGTCCCTTTTTTACAATCCCTGCCTTTTCGCGCGCTATCTCGGCAAGGGTATTACCAAGCTTATCAGTATGCTCAAGGCTTATGTTTGTTATCCCGCACACTAAAGGCATTGTGACATTAGTCGCGTCTAACCTCCCGCCAAGGCCTGTTTCTAAAACAGCTACATCGACCTGCTTTTTCTTAAAATATAGAAAGGCGCATGCTGTCAGTATTTCAAAGAAAGACGCCCTTCCCAAGTCCTCATGATTTCTGAATTTTTCAGCAACAGTCTCTACCTCGCCTATTAATTCTATAAACTCTTTTTCCTTTATCGCCCCCTCAAATCCCCTTGCCCCTCTTGTCCCGAGCGGAGTCGAGGGATTCCCCTTGCCCCTTGTCCCTTTGTTTAATATCCTGATCCTCTCCTTAAAGTCCACCAGATGCGGCGATGTATATAACCCTACACTATAGCCGGCTTCTTTTAATATATACGCGGTCATAGCGCATACAGACCCTTTACCTTTAGAGCCTGCGACATGAATAATATTTAAATCTTTGTGCGGATTGCCAAGCCCTTTTAATATAGCCTCCATTCTCTCTAATTTAAAAGAAGAGGCGTATTGATATCTTGGTATTTTTTCGAAATTTATAAAGGAGTTTATATAATCTACGGAATCTTTATAGGTCATCAATGCTTGAAATGCCTAACGCCTGTCAGGACCATGCTGATACCAGCGTCATCACATGCCTTTATAACATATTCGTCTCGTATAGATCCGCCTGGCTGGATTATGCTTGTTATGCCGGCCTTCTTAGCCTCTTCTATGGCATCTTCCTTCGGAAAGAACGCGTCGCTGGCGCAGGTAGCGCCCCTGGAAAGCCCTCTTGATTTCATAATAGCGATAACCATTGAGTCAACCCTTGACATCTGGCCTGCGCCTATACCTACTGTCCTATCGCCCTGCGACAAGACTATCGCGTTTGACCTTACGTGCTTTACTATCTTCCATCCAAAAAGCATGGAAGATATCTCATCCCTCGATGGTTTCTTCTTTGTGACCACCTTTAGATCTTTCTCTTCTATGCGAGAGACATCCCTGTCCTGTATCAACAGCCCGCCTACTACCTTTTTCAAATCATAATCATCCTCTATGCCTTTCAGCTCCCCGACCTCTATCAACCTTAGGTTCTTTTTATCTGTTAAAATATCAAGGGCCTTTTTTTCATATGATGGCGCGATGACGCATTCTGTGAATCCTGCGCTGATTATCGCCTCAGCTGTTTTAAAGTCTACCTCTCTATTAAGCCCTACTATGCTCCCGAAAGAGGAAATCCTGTCGCATTCCAGGGCATCATTATACGCGTCAGCCAATGTCTTATTGCTGGCTGCACCGCATGGATTGGTGTGTTTTATAATACTGGCTGCCGGCTCCCTGAATTCCTTTACTATTTCGAGAGCCGCGTCCAGGTCTATTATATTATTGAAGGACAGCTCCTTCCCGTGAAGCTGCCTGGCGTTAGTAATGCCGACTACATTGATATTCTTATCTTTATAGAAACTTGCTTTTTGGTGAGGATTTTCTCCATATCTTAACTCCTGAACCTTTTCAAATTTTAATTCCAGTGTATCTGGAAAGCCTGTGACCTGTGACCTGTGACCTGTGACCTGTGACTCTAACTGTTTTTTCAGATAATTGAAAATCGCCGCGTCATACTTTGATGTTTTTTCAAATACCTCTACGCCTAATTTAAAATGCAGCTCATCAGAAACAGCCCCGTCGTTTTTCCTTAAATCCTCTATTACATCCTTATACCTGTCAGGGTTACATACCACTACAACGTCCCTGGAATTTTTCGCAGCTGAGCGCAGCATGCTTGGCCCGCCTATATCTATATTCTCAATAGCCTCTTCCAATTTCACGCCAGGCTTAGCGATTGTCTTCTCAAAAGGATAAAGGTTTACAACCACCATATCTATCAGGCCTATATCATGTCTTTTAACCTGTTCCATATGGTCTTTTTTATCCCGGACAGCAAGAAGCCCGCCGTGGATCTTTGGATGCAATGTCTTTACCCTTCCATCCAGCATTTCAGGGAAACCGGTGTGGTCTGAGACAGATTTGACAGGCACACCCATCTCTGCTATAAGCTTAGCTGTGCCGCCTGTAGAGAGTATCTCCACCTTAAACTGATTTAACACCTGGACCAATTCTTCTAACCCAGCCTTATCCGATACGCTTATGAGAGCCCTTCTTATTTGCCTCATGTTAACCTTCCTCTCTTAAGTTACGTAAAGTTTCGGAAAGTTACGTAATGTTCCGTGAAGTTACAAAAAGCAACCTTACGAAACCTCACGCAACTTAACGAAACCTTTCGTAATCTTACTAAACATTAAACCTGATATTCAACATATCTCCATCTTTAATAATATACTCTTTTCCTTCTATCTTTAGCAATCCCGCTTCGCGCACCTTTTGCATATTTCCGGCGCATTTAACAAAGTCCTCATAATTCACAACCTCTGCCCTGATAAAACCCCTTTTGATATCAGAGTGTATCTTGCCGGCTGCCTCTATCGCATTCAGGCCTGATTCCAGGTGCCAGCCAGTTGTATCCTTGTCCCCTGCGGTAAAAAATGTGATTAGGCTTAATTCCCTGCATATGAGCCTTGACATATTTTCCCTGAAGTTATAACCAGACCCCATATCTTTAGAAAATTGGTCACGCTCTTGGGGGCTCAACTCAAGCATCTCAAGCTCTGTCTTACCGAAAAATCTTATACTAGATAATCCCAATGAGGAGCAGTATTCCTCAGCCGCTTTCACCCTGTCTTCCTGCTTCCCTTCTTCGAGGTTAAAGACAACTATTATAGGCCTAAGGCTTAAAAACGAAAATCCGGAAAAAAGCTTCAGCTCATCCTTAGTAAGCCCGATGCTGTGTAAAAGTTTTGAATCCTCAAGAGACATCTGGCATTTTTTCAGCAGCCTCATCTCATTTTCTGAGTCAACCTTCATTTTCATTTTTTCTTTCTCTATCCTGGTGTACCTGGCCTGTATTACCTCCAGGTCAGAAAGTATAATATCCATCATATATCCTTCCAGGTCTTTCTTAGGGTCATCACTAAAAAAAGCGTTTGCCACGCATATAAACAGGTCTATATCATGCAGCCTGGAATACTCCTTGCCTGTGAAACCTCCGCTTGAACCTATATCCAGAAAGGCCGTCTCAGGGTATACCTTTTTCTTTGAGGAATAGATATCGCTCAGCTTCTCTATGCGATTGTCCATAAATTTAAACATACCTATATCGCCGGTGATATCAGCTGATTGCAGCAATACCTTAAATATAGTTGTTTTTCCGGATTGCGCCGGGCCGATTATGCCGATCTTCATATAAAAACCTTTATTTAGAGGTTACGTAAAGTTGCAAAATCCATCTTATTATAACTTTACGAAACTTCACGCAACTTCACATAGCTTTACACAACCTGACCATTGCGTTTTATCACGCTGTTCTTAGGCGGGCAACAACTTCAAAGAACTCGCCCTCTTTAGCCTTTTTATCCTCTACCTTTATTTTTATCTTAACTGCTTTTGGCAGGCCAGGACTTGGATCTTCCCCGGAATTCCAAGCTTCCAGCCATAATGCCCCATTATAATATGAAAACTCCAGCTCCGAGACATTATCGCTCAATACATCGCTACGGCCATAGGTTGTAAAATCATAATCGGGATCCACTTCATCGTTTCGCATGAGGGTCCGCCTGGGCGAGTCCAGCCAATATTCCACTTCGCTGAATTCAAACATACCCGCACCTTGAGAAACAAGAGATATAAAACTTAGCCTATTCTTATCTCCTCTAAATTTGCATAGGGCACTGGAATTAATAACCGCCTGGCTTATCTCCAGGCTCATCCTTGACATGGCGTTTCTGGCATTTTGATACCGCTCGCTTCTGAGTTCGCCTTTTTGCCAGGATTTAGAGGCGCTCCTAAAAATTGTAAATGTAGAAGCGACTATCATCGCCAATATCGCTAACGCTATCAGTATCTCAACAAGCGTAAACCCCTTGCCCCTCTTGTCCAGAGTGGAGTCGAGGGATGTCCCATGCCTGCCCCATACCCAAGCGAAGCGAGTGGTGCGGGGTCTCTTGTCCCTATCTAGTAACATACGTTATAAACTCTTTCGACCTTGTAGTATTCTGTTCAGGCCATGTTACAACCACAATAATCTTTCTCATATCATTGTCAGATTCTACGCCTTCGAGCGACACATCCTCTATCTTTATAGCCCATTCAAAATCCCCTTCTCTCCCTGAAAGAGGTATCTTGGGAGGAAGCTCTGTTATAGCGTCAAACCCAGCGAGTTTGACATCTTCTATCTTATTCTGCGCCAGGAAAGACGCCTTTGTGAACATGCCCGCGCGCTGAGATGCCCTGAGCCCGATAGGAAATATCTGTAATACCCCCACCAGGCCGACAGACAGCACAGCTATAGCAATAATCAATTCGAGCAGAGAAAAACCTTTTTTATCCATTTTATTCTATCAGCTTCGCCAGAGAGAATAGCGGCATAAACATAGACACTACGATAAACCCTACAACAAAGCCCATAAAGACTATAAGGAGCGGCTCGAGCAGAGAGGTAAGCCCTGCCACAGCCACATCCACCTCATCCTCAAAATTATCCGCAATCTGCATCAGCATCTTCGCGAGATCGCCTGTTTCTTCGCCTATATTTACCATTTTTGTAACAAGAGGCGGAAAGGCCTTGCTTGCCTCCATAGGGCCTGACACGCCCTCCCCTTCTTTTATGCTGTCGCGCAGCTGCATAACCGCTCTGCCTATAAATTCATTACCTACAGTATCCCGCACTGTCTCAAGCGCGGCCAGAATAGGTACCCCGCTGGAAAGCAATGTGCCCAGCGTCCTTGAAAATCTCGCTACGCTAATCTGTTGCATCAGATTCCCGACAACAGGTATGCGTAATTTCATCTTATCCACAATAAGTTTTCTGTCACGACTTTTTATAATCGCTTTATACACAGCGATAACAGCCGCCGGAAAAAGAGGTATCAAAAACCATATGCGCCTGGTAACATCGCTGACAGCGATCAATATCTTGGTAGGAAGCGGCAGGCTTCCCCCGAGCTCCGAAAACATATTTGTGAATGTGGGAATAACAAACACCATCAGCATTATCAGTATAAGAACAGCCACTATCATCACGAACATAGGATACATCAGCGCTGATTTTACCCTGTCCTTAAGCCTCTGCGTCTTATCCAGGAATTCTGACAAACGCTTTAGTATGTCTTCAAGCATGCCCCCAAGTTCTCCAGCCTTTATCATATTAACATAAAAATCAGGGAAGACTTTTGGAAAGTGTGACAGGGCCTCTGAAAAGCTGGAACCGCTTTCTACCTCATCCGCTATTGTTTTTATTACGGTCTTTAGGTGCCCCGCTTCGAGCTGATCATGCAGGGTCCTGAGGGCCTTTACAAGGGGCAGGCCTGCGGCTACAAGGGTCGCAAGCTGTTTGGTAAATAAAACAAGGGATTTGGTGTTTACCTTTTTCTTTAAATCCAGGGTTGCTAAAAATTTTTGAAGGTCCATTTTTCATTTTTTATAAATTCATTATCTCTTCACAACAGTATCGTTAACCTCTATACTCATGCCCTCCTGCAGATCCTTTATGTCAGCAGCGGCTATCCTGTCTCTCGCCTGTATGACCTCTACTGATCCAAGAAGCGTACCCTGCCTGTAAACATTAAATTTTTCCCCTATATCAACCCCGTCCTGCCTGCCTATATCAATAACCACAAAATTATGGTCCCTGTTGACTGTGACGATCCTGCCTTTTAACCCCATATCCTCTCCCACGCGCTCAAGAGAAGGGGTTGTGAGCATGGCTGTCTTCTGCGCCACAATAGGAGGGAGATCTACCTCCTCCGGGCTATGATATGCCTCAGCCCTTGTCTCTTGAAACCTGGAAGCGCTTTCCTGAAGCGCGACCTTATATTTATTTATTTCCCGGTCTTTTTCTTCAGCATAATTCTCAAGTTTGGCGATCCTCGCCCTCATATTATCTTTTTCAGCCAGAAGGCTATTATACTCCTTCGCTATCTCCCCAAATTCTGATATCTTGGAATTCAAGGCCTTGTTCTCCATCGCCAGTCTTTCAGACGCTGTCTTGGTGTCCCCATTCAAATTTTTTTCTTTTAAGAGATCGCCGCTCAATATCTGCGCGACCTGCTCAGAGTTTTTCAGTTTTAGCTCAACAGATCTCTTCTCCTCCTGCAGCTGCGCCATTTTCAAATCCTTGTCCATGCCCTCAGCCTTTAACCTTGATATCTCCTGGTTCTTCGGCTCCATCTCGTTTTTTAATCTTTCTATCTCCACCTCCAGGCCAACCTTTTGCCTGAGCAGGTCAGCGACAAACATATCTGACTCCATCTCCTTCAGCTTCTTTTCCAGAAATACCTTAGCCTTTTTAACGCTGGAAAGCTCTATTTTTAAATCATCCCTTTCGCTGACAGTCACCTCGTGCTCAGAGCTAAGGACCCTATTACTTGCCTCCAGGGTATTAAACTTATCTTCTATAGTTTGCAGCTTTGATTTTAATTCTGTATTTTCTTTGGTCGCCAGGGCAATATCTGTGTTCAGCTTATCCATGGTAGTCTTAAATAATTCTTCCAGATTTGTATATTCATTATAAATCTTTTCCTTTGAAAGGAAAAACCAGGCTGTGCTGAAACTGCTTAACAGCACCAGCCCTACTAATATCCAAAGTATGGAACGCAGTGTTTTATCCATCTTCCCTCCTGTTAATAACTTTATAGACTTATTTAGCTTTTATAGTTTTATTATTAAATTTTATTATACCATATATCCTTTTTTGAATAAATACTAATAATTTGCTTGGCATAAAGGCAATCCTGTTTATGTCTTCGAATGTCATATAAATGCTCGGCACTAAAAATAATGTCATTGCTGTAGACGAAGTCAACCCGCCTATAACAGTTATCGCGAGAGGAGACCAGAGATTAGCCGATTCGCTTCTATCAAATGCCATCGGGACAAGCCCTAAAATTGTAGTAGAGGTGGTAATGAATATAGGCCTGAATCTGTCTTCGCCAGCCATGATGGAAGCGCGCAAAATATCCCAGTATCTATCTGATCGTCTCCCATCCTTCTTAATCCTCAAGAAATTTATCCTGTCAACAAGTATGATCGCGTTATTGACAACTATACCCGCTAACATGATAGCGCCTATAATAACGCCCCTTGATACAGGCTTATGAGATATATGAAGCGCCGCCACAACCCCTACTATGGCAAACGGCACTGAAATAAGTATCACAAAAGGCTGGGTAAATGACTCAAATAAAGCCGCCAGCACCATAAAGACCAATATCAGCGTTATCCACAGAACGCCTGGCATCTGGATATATGGGGATTTCAGGGAAAAAGGGAAGGCTGATAATTCCTTCTCGCTTTTTATATTCCTCTCATAATCTCCTCCCACCCTCCAGTAATAATCCTTTGGGAATTCCATATCCCCAAGGTTAGCCTTCACCTTATCCACTGCCTTTTGCAGAGACCCCTTTGAAACCATCGCTGTTATATGCACGACCCTTGTCTTGTTTTTCCTTATAATCTCGCTCATGCCTATATCAGGTATAAAATCAGCTATCTGCTCCATGAGTATGGATTCTCCTTCAGGCATATACATAGTAAGCTGCCTCACATCATCTAATTTGTCCCTATACCTCTTCTCCAGCCTAGTCACGGTCTCTATCTCTCTCGCCTCAGTATGAAAAAGCGTTGCCCTGAGCCCTCTTATCTCTCCGTGCATTGTCTCCGCGATTTCCTGCGTCGTAAAACCAAACGCGCCTGCCAGCTGTTTATCTATCCTGACAAGCCACTCTGGCCTGCCGCTTATTCTGGACATCCTTATGTCTTCAAGCCCGTCTATGCTGCCAAGCCTCGTAGCTATTGATATGGCTGTCTCCTTTAATATCTTATAATCATATCCATACAGGTCAAGAGTAAGCTCTTTTAAGCCGCTCTCTTCCAGCTCTGAAAAATAAATAAAGCCTCCCTTGTAACGCTTCGCAACCGCATCCCCTTCCAGGCGTATAGCGTCCATAACCTCTTTTGTGGTATGCGCCCTGTCTTTTATAGGAACCAACTTAACATATACCTTTGAAGACCACGGCTCAACCCTTGAGGTAAAAGTCTTTATATCCTTTATTTTGGACAGCTTTGCCTCTAATTCATTTACCATTCTATCAGTCACATCCAACTTGGCGCCTGGTTCCAGCTCGACAAATATTGTGAAACGGCCTTCCTCTGCCTCCACCATAAATTCCTTGTCTATCTTCATCCCAAAGAACACTGCCACGCCTAATGCCAGCATTGCCAGGCATATCAAGAGATATCTTAATCTCAACCCAGCTACCAGGGCCTTTCTGTAAAAACAAATTATCCTTTTAATTAAACTTTTTTTGGGGATTTTTTGTTTTTTGTTTTCTTGCGGCTTGCGCGCCATCCGGCTTAGCAAAGTAGGCACCAGGGTCAAGGCCACAAATAAGCTTGTCAATAGAGAATAAGTTACTGTAAAAGCAAGCCCGCTCCACAGCATCCTTGTCTCCTTATTCACAAATACAAACGGAAGAAATACTATTACAGTGGTTACTGTGGACGCTATTATTGCCAGGCCCATCTCTGAAGCGCCTTCTATGACCGCGTTCTTATCTCTATCCCTCCAGTCAGGCGCAGGCAATAGCTCTGACCTCTTTTTGTCCACATTATCAAGCACAACTATTGAGTTATCCACCAGCATACCTATGCCAAGCGCAAGTCCGCTTAATGTCATCACATTCAGGGAAAGCCTTTGAAAATACATAAGGATAAACGTAAACATGACAGAGATAGGTATAGTAATACTTATAATAAATGTGGGCCTGATGTCCCTTAGCGTTAGCAGTAATATCAATATTGAAAGAAACGCGCCGCTTATAAGAGAACTCTTTACAGCTTTTATCGCGTCGTTAATTACATCTGCTTGGTTAAGGGTAGCCTTTATGTAAATATTTTTATCTATTATCCCCTTAATCTGATTGAGCTCTTTTTTTATCCCATGAACAGCCTTTATTGTGTTAGCTGTGGACTCCTTCTGGATATATATTGACACAACAGGCTCCACATCTGTCCTGGCATAGCTCGAAGGCTCCAGAAATGAATCCTTGACAATCGCCACATCTTTGAGCTTTATAACATTGCCTCCTTTTGTGACACTTACCCCTATATTCTCTATATCCTTGATGCTTTCAAAAATCCCTATGGCCCTTATAAGATATTTATTTTTCTCCCTTGGCAGGTCTCCAAGCAATAGGCTGAAATTATTCGCCCCGAGCGAGCTCACAACATTATCTATTGGCACATGATGCGCCTGGAGCCTGGACTGGTCTATCTCAACAAGTATCTTCCTTTCCCTGCCTCCATATATGTCCACATTCGCCACGCCCTCTACCCTTAATATCCTTTCTTTAATCTGCTCGTCCACGACCCTTCTCAATGTCTCAACTGTATGAGCCTTGCTTGTGACAGCCAATACCATTATAGGCGTGTCGGATTCCTTATACTGGGCAAGGATAGGCTTTTCAATCTCTTTTGGAAGTTTGTCTTTTATCTTGGAAAATTTTTCTCTTGTCTCCAGCGCGGCAAAATCCATGTTAATGCCTGGCTCAAACTCAAGCCATATCCTGGATTCTCCTGCCTTTGACGTGGAGTAGATATTCTCAAGGTGGGTAACTGTAGACACGGCCTCTTCTATAGGCTTCGTGACCATGCTCTCTACTTCCTGGGGAGGCATGCTCCCTCTCACTGCCACTATTATGCTTATATCGCCATAGGATATGTTTGGCTTTAACTCAACTGGGAGCCTTAGCAGGGAAACTACGCCCACAATAACAACGCCTATAAAAAACATTGTTATGCTTACGGGCTTATTGACTGAATAACTGGAAAGGGACACTGGCCCACCTTTAAAAAAGATGCCACATTTATAAAAACTATTTTCTTGTTCCAGGTAGCAGGTCACAGGTTGCAGGTTAATAAATCTTTAACGCTTTTACCTGATACCTGTTACCTGAAACTTACATGATCTTAACTTTTCAACTCATACCATCTTCCCGGCCCAAGCGGGCCTTCTGCTTTTAATAAGCCCATATCCATAAGATGGCGCAGATCCCTGGCAGCAGTAGGCGTTGATATATTAAAAAGATCCGCGTATTCTTTTCTTGTGACCTTGCCTGATTTTTTCATGTGCTCTAACAACCTAGCCTGCCTTTTGGTAAGCTGTTGAACCTTCCGTTCTTTTGTAGGGGAGAGTTTTAAACCCTCCCCTACATACGGTTCTGCCAATGCCTTAGGAGGCATTACAATTATCTCTTTTTTAGGCTGTGGCTCTGCATTTGCAACAGCCTGCTTTGTTTTAACAGGTTCTTTTATAACCTGGGCAGCTGCTGTAATAGCTGCGATTTGCGGCTTCTTTCTTTCTAACCACGCCGCAGATGCAACATAAAGAGCCGGGATTACAAAAAGTGTCAGAAAAGTACAGACAGTAAGTCCTCCCATTACAGTTATCGCCATGGGCGCCTGGAGTTCAGACCCCTCTCCCAGGCCAAGCGCCAATGGAAGAAGCCCCAGGACTGTAGTAAATGATGTCATCATTATCGGCCTAAGCCTGCTTGAACCTGCCTGACTTACCGCTGTGATAATGTCCCTGCCCTCATTTTTAAGGACATTAACCTTGTCTATTAAAACAATCCCGTTATCTACAACAATTCCTCCTAGTGTAATCACGCCTAGTATGACCACCACACTTATAGGCGTATGTGTTAGGAATAATGTCCAGGAAACGCCTATCATAGATAAAGGCAGAGTAAACATAATCAAAAACGGCTGCCAGAATGACTCAAACTCGCTTGCCATAATCATATAAACCAGCAGGACTGAAAGGATCAAGGCAAACATCAAACTAAGAAATGATTCCTTCATTTCCTGATTTTCTCCCGCGAGCTGTATTGTAAAATCTTTCTCAACCTGCTTCGCAGCTTGCTTCTTCACATCGGCATGCCTGGCCATAACAGAATCTATTTTCTTATTAACATCTTCTATCACTTTATCAAGCGGCCTGCCTGTTACATTAGCGGACATAAGGATAACCCTTTGCTGATCAAGCCTTTTTATCTCGCTTGGCCCAACTCCATGCGAGATATAAGCGACTTCTGAAAGCGGCACATCTATCCCAAGTGGCGAGTGGACCAATACGCCTCTTATGCTTGAGAGTTTTTTCCTGTCTTCTGGCCTTAGCCTTACCTTTATATCTATCTCCCTGCCCTGCTCTTTAAACTTTGTGGCTGTGACGCCCTTAATAGCCACATGGGCTGACTGGGATATCGAGCCCACTGAAAGATTATAAAGGGCTGCCTTGTCCTTAATAATATTTATTTTTGTCTCAGGCGCAGGCGGGGCAAGGCTTGTCCTTATGCCGTATACCCCTGGTATATTTGCCAGCCCGGAATGAAGCTCTTCAGAAAGTTTTTTTGTGAAATCAAGATTATAGCCTTTTATCTCTATCATTATAGGCGCGCTCCCCATCAACGCGCTTTTAAAGATACTCTCCTGCAATATATACTCCACCTCACCGCCTTCGAGATTCTCCTTGTCCAGTTCTTTTTTCAGATTTTGTATTATCTGGGCAGTTGTCAATTTTCCCTTCTCCTTGCCCTTCTTGAGATTAACAATAATATTAGCCTGATGCGAACCAAGCGTCTCAATCATATCCCCAGTGCCCTTATCCTTACTCGAGCCTATAGTGACTGCCACGCTATCCACATCCCTGTCATTTAAAAGTTTTTGCTCTATCTTCTGGACTACAAAATCTGCTATTTCAAGCCTTGTGCCTGTCATTAAATTGACCTTCATGACAAATTCCCGCTGGTCTACCTTTGGCATAAATTCCTTGCTAAGGAATCTGAATATAATCATGCTAAATAGAAATAAAACAACAGCCACTAGGATTACCAATCCTTTATACCTAAGCACAAAAGGAAGAGACCTGCCGTATACGCCTCCCATCCATTTAACCAATTTAAATTCTGAACCCGCATCCATAGGCACCCCTTCATTAGAGGCGGTTTTTTTATGCTTTCCTATGGTAACAAATAATGGTATTAGCGCCAGCGATACATACAGAGATGCCATAAGAGAATATGTGACAGTTATCGCGACCTCTTTAAAAAGCTGGCCAGCGATACCTGTGACAAATATCATGGGCAGGAAAACCACAACCGTAGTCATGACAGAGCCCCATATGGGGCTCTCCACCTCATTTGCGCCAACCCTCGCGGCCTCTTTTAATTCCTTTCCGCTTTGAATATGGTTTGATATATTTTCTATAACCACTATGCCTGCGTCCACAAGCATGCCTATGCCAAGGGCAAGCCCGCCGAGAGAAAGCATGTTAAGCGAAATCCCGCTGAAATACATGAGCACAAATGTAATCATTATGGAGATAGGTATAGCCATGGCGACTATAAGCGCTGGCTTTAATTTTTTTAAAAACAGCCACAACACAAGAAACGCTAAAAGCCCGCCCTGCCACGCAGCGTCTCCGACATCCCTGATTGATTTTTTTATAAAAATAGACTGGTCATAGACTATAGTCATATTTATGCCTGAGGGCAGGTCTTTTTTTATAGCCTCTATGCGCTTTTTAACATTGTCAGCCACCTGCAATGTGTTGGAGCCGGCCTGCTTTAAAATAGACGCGGATATATTTTCTTTTCCATTAAACCTTGAGAGGCTGGTGCGTTCCTGAAATGTGTCTTTTACCTCTGCCACATCTTTAAGATACACAAGCCTTGAGCTTTCTTGCTTTTTTTTCCGGGCATCCTGATTTTCTGAAGAGGCTTTCTGATTTTCATCTTCGTCATTCCCTATTATAGTATCCTTTATCTGAGACACTATCTCAAATTCGCCTATAGTTCTAACGAGATACTCGTAAAAATACTCCTCTATGGTTCCTGCGGGATAATTAAGGTTCGATGCTTTCAGGGATTCGACTATTTTATTTATGCCAACGCCTGATGCCCTAAGCCTTGCCTGATCAACTGATATAACTATCTCCCTCTCCAGTCCGCCTGTTATATTGCAGGAAGCGACTCCAGGTACCTTTTCAAGCTCGTCCTTTATAAATTTTCTGGTGAGCTTCAGGAGCTCTGAAGGCGTCTTTTCTCCTGTAACGCTAAGGGTCATAACAGGCAATTCAAATGGGTTAAATTTCATTACTATCGGATCTTGAGATCCTAATGGAAGCCTTTCCTTAACAAGGTCTATCTTCTCCCTCACCCCGAGAGAGGCAAAATCCATATTAGTTCCCCAGTTAAATTCTGTTGTAACAAGAGAGATACCTTCTTTTGAGACAGAGCTGATGCGTTTTAGATTCCCCACAGTGCCAACCGCTTCTTCTATAATTTTAGTTATAAGGGTTTCCACTTCTTCAGGGGCAGCGTTTTCATATGAGGTTACAATGGTAAGCTGGGGATACGAAATAGCCGGGAATAATTCCTGGGGAAGTTTTCCAAGGGATATCATGCCCATCAGCACAATCCCCAGGAAAATCATTGTTACGGTTACAGGTTTATTGATCGATAGATCTGGCAGCTTCATTTAGTTGGGGTGTTTTCCTGAACTTCTATAACTTCGACCGGCATGCCGTCTTTTAATTCCTGCGGCGCCTCTGTTACTACCAGCTCTCCTTCATTAAGGCCTTCGCCCACAACAGAATAATCTGTAGTGACATAGTCTACCTTGACAGGCCTTACGCGCGCTGTATTCTGGCCTTCAACCACAGATACATTGTAGCCCTCGTCCTTTTTGTTAAGGCTAAGGCTCGGTATTACTATCGCGTTTTTGAATTCAGCGACTGTTATCATGGCCCTCGCAAACATCCCTGGCAAAAGCTGCGCGTCTGGATTAGGTATCCTGACCTTGGAGGTCAGGGTCCTGGATTTACCCTCTATGGCTGGATAGACATAATCTATCTTGCCTTTAAACGTAGTCCCTGAATGCGCATCCACTGTTATGACAACATCCTGGCCAAGTGTAATTTTATCAATATCTTTCTCCACTACGCCGAGCTCCACAAACACCTCTCCTACATCATAGAGGGTGCCGATCTTATTGTTTAGCGTCACGAATTCCCCTGCCTCGCTCTCCCTTGTCCCCATAACGCCAGGCCGAGACGCAACAAGGTCTGTCTTTTTAAGCTCTGATTCAGCGGATTTTAATTCTACTTCCGCGCTTTTTGCCTGTTCTTCAGCGGATTTCGCCTCTAATTCCACCTCTTCCAGCTTTGCCTTTATAATCCCGCCTATGTCATAAAGATTTTTGTGCATCTCATACTTCTTTTTTGCGGCAAGCGCCTGGGTCCTGGCGGATTCCATCTTGCTCTTCGAATAATCCACTTTTAACTGCGCGTCTTTTTTGTTAAGCGAGGAAATAATATCCCCTTCGTTTATCATGTCGCCTTCTCTAAAGTTTATCGAGTTTATAACGCCGTTAACCTCAAATTTAAGCGGTATCTCCAGCCCGCCTTTCACAGTGCCCATAACAGGAAGATCATCCTTAAAATCCATAGGCATTACCTTATAGCACCTCACAGGCACTGCCTCGTTTCCCTTATTCTCTTCTCCTTTGCCTAGGCCTGTATCATGCCCTGTCTTCTTGTTTTCGCGCTTCGCGGTCATTTCGCTTATTGATTGCTTTAAAGAATCGAGCGGCTTAACCTGGCCTTTTTTAACCAATGTCTTCAGCCACATCAATCCAAAAACCATCGCCCACAAAGCTATAAACCCTATTATTAAAATCTTATATCTTTTTTTCATATGCCCCTCATCTTAAACCACATCCCACCCCAGAGGTGGAGCGGAATCTCCACCTCTGGGGTGAATTTTTATGGTTATCTCAAATTCGCCAATTTAAAATCCTTGCTATCCAAAAACAGGGAGTAGCCTGTTGCCTTGTTTAATTTTGACAGGGCCTGATACAAACTCCCAATTGCCTCTATGTAATATCCTTTCTCATCTGTAAATGTCATATTTGCCTGCAGTAACTCCGAGAGGGATATATCATTTAATTCCGCGCGCGCCCGCGCAATCTTAAGCTCCTCTTCCCTGTATTTAATCTTATCCAGATTTGAGCTCACCTGCACAAGGCCTTTTTTATAATTCAGATATGCCTCCTGCAGCTCTTTTACTATATTATCTTTTGTCTGCTGCACCTCGTCCATCGCCTTTTTATATCCTATCTCCGCGGACTTCTCTTCAGAGAAATGCTGAAGCCCGTCCAATAGCCCAAACTCCGCGGACTTGCTAAGGGCCTCTGTCCTTGTTGACTGTCCGTGCTTCTGGGTTGTATGCTCTTTTGTAAAAGATGTGGACAGTGTGTTGCCTCCCAGAGGCTTTGTCATCTTTAACCCAACATACCAGTCGTTACCCATAGTCAGGGTCTCGCTTTCATACGCGCCTCCTGACTTCCCGTATGTGCCGGTAAGATCTACCTTAAGCTGATTCTTGCTATCCACAATCTTGCGTTCATAATCATTCGCCTCAAGCGTATATTCCTTTGCCCTTAAATCAGGCCTTGACTTTAACGCGAGCACTATACATTCGTCCATGTTTATTTGTATATCAATAGGCTCCAGATCCTTTTCCTGGTATCTTTCTATCTCGTCTATTATTTTATCTCCTGACCCATACGCCTGGGATTGGGATCCAGATGACAGATTCATTGACTGCATAAGGCTAAGCCTTGCTATAGCCAGCTCATTCTCGCTGGAAATAATCTGATAATTAATCTGCTTTATCTGGGATTCCACCTGCATGAATTCAGCCTTTGTGCTCAATCCTGCGTTAAATCTTTTTTTTGCTATGTTAAAAATCCTGTTTGCCTCATCCATGAGTTCTCTGTGTAATTTAACGCCCATCTTTGCCGCTATATAAGTATAGAACGCTACTTCAACCTCTATCCGCATATCCTGTAAAACCTTGTCATAATTAAATGCTGACGCCTTCATGTTGCTTGCGGCCTGTTCAACAGCGTATTTAAGCCTCCAGCCATAATAAAGAGGGTATTCAAATTTCAGCTTATATTCCTTGTCTGTAAAATCCTGGGTAGTGCCTGTTGTTTTGCCTGTTGTCTCTAAATAAGTTACACTTGTCACAGGATAAAGCGCCCTGTTAGCCTCTCTGATCTTGAGCCTCGCGAGTTCCATCTCCTCCTGGGCTATCTTCGCAGCCATATGATTTTCCAGGGCTATATCCACAGCGTTATTTACCCCTATCTCTGAAACAGCTGTTGGGCCGGACTTTGCTCTATCCTTAGGCAAAGAAGGTTCTTTAGCTACATCAAATATTACAGGCACCTCTATCCAAAGATCCTGTTCCCCTAATTTTTCAGGAAATGGCTGATATCTCTTATGCAGCCAGATAGATTTCAAGCATAGATTATCTAAATCTTTATTATTAGAAGACTCGGATATATACACGTCTTTAAGCTCTCCCCACGGAGAAAGAAAAACCTTTAGCTTTATATCGCCTTTTGAGTTACGCAAGATAGACTGGTCTGGTTTAGGTATAGATCCATAAATATCTTTAGATAAATCTATTATATACTGTGTTATATCTTCTTGTGATTGACTATATGTAGATGATACGGTAGGATTTATTGCTTCAAATGCAATAAATACAAAGAAATATAACAATATGATACGCTTTATAAGCACTTCTTCTCCTGTTTTCGAGAAGTATATCATATTATTGTTATTTTGTCAAATGATACGGTTATTCTTTATTATTTTATTATATGCTAAAATTCAGTTAATTTCTAATTGCAGCTAAAAATACAAAATAAAGGCAAATGATACTGTAATGATACGGTTATTATAGCTCATACTATGCCTCTTTGCGCCTTTCTTCTCTCCGCCTTTCCTCTTCCCGTCTTTCTTCATTTCTCCTTTCCTCGCTTCTTCTTTCTTCTCTCCGCCTTTCTACTTGCTGTCGGATGTCGCATGCCTTGGCTTCTGATACATCAAAAGTCATAATAATAAAAATAGCTGCAATAGAAGTTACTATCGGGATACCAACATCACAAATCCTCATATACAATAATGTGCTGGCTGCCTGTTTGGCACCTAAAGCGACATTAAAGCCAGTCATATTCAGCAGGATACCTGCAAGCAGAGACGCCCCTGCCATGCCTAATTTCAATATCCACCAGTAAACAGCGCTAAACATACCTTCTCTGCGTGTACCTGTTTTAAGCTCATCAATATCGCAGACATCTGCCACCATAGAGCTGACCAGCGTAAAGAGCGATCCCAGATGAAACGCCAGAAATGGGGCTGCGATCAGCAGCAAATACGGGTAATTTGGATTATATCCTATCCATTTCAATATATAACCAAAAATAGCAAATGACATGGTTAGCAAAAAGGCGTTTCGTTTTCCAATCTTTGTGGCAATCCATGTAGTTAAGAAAATAGCGCAGAAGGTGCAGACGGAACTGACTGACCCAAACCAGCCAAGCAGGGTCCCGCCCTTTGAATAATCTCCGCCATAAACATAAAAGAAAATAACATAGGCTGAAAAGGCTGAGGCGAGCATAAATCCGTTAAATATCAGAAATGTAGCCGCACAAAGCTTGACGAATGGGCGGCATTTTAGGGTAGTTAAAAATCCGCTCATGAAGTCTTTTGTAACATTGATAAAACCTTTCCCTCTTTGGGTCTTAGGCAGGTCATGAAAATGCTCTTTATTAAAAATAGCGGGGAGCACCCCTCCAATCACGATAAAAACCCCTATAAATATCGCGAGGTTTCGCGCGCCAGAAACTATATCCGGAAACATATTCTTATTATCCATGATCTTGAAAAACCAGGGGGCAATCACCCACGCAAACTGGGCTATAAAATTACTGGCCCCCTGTAATCGCGTCCTTTCATGATAGTCAGGCGTCATCTCGTATCCTAACGCGATCCATGGAATAGAATAACAAGCAAATCCTATCACAAACAAAACCTGGAATACCAGGAAATACCAGAAATAGAAATTTTCTGTATTCCCCTTATATAACTGGAACATCAGCGCGAATAATATGCCGGCAGAAACAGCCCCAAAGAATATAAAAGGCCTGCGGCGGCCATACCGCGTCCTGGTATTATCTGAACTGTAACCAATGAAAGGATCTATTATAGCGTCTACAACGCGGGGAATCGCTCCAATAAGTCCGACTAAAGCCGGATTCATGCCTAACCCCAGATTTAAAACAATTACCAGCGAACCAAGGGCCGCGGCCTGCATGTTATTAACGAGTCCGCCTATGCTGTATACGGCTTTTTGAAAAATAGGGATGCGGTCTTCTTTGGCTGTTACATGGCGAGTAGGCTTATTTATCGCTTGCTGCATTAAATACCCCCTTCATAATTAAGGACATTATCCACCTTACCTTTAGGCCGAACCCTGAGGCGCCTCAGAAAAGTTTCGGCATCATAGTATTTAGCTTATAAGGCCGCAATAAATTACAGCGAAGTTTTTATACTGTCAAGACTGCCTTCAGTATAAAAACTGAACTGTAAACCGTAGGGACCGGTGAAACTCTTTCAGCGCCGAATGGGCTCGGCCTAAAGATAAAACCAAAATATTATCTCTATATCATTTAAACAATATAGCAAATATTAAAATACAGGATTGTTTGATGCCGCTCAAACTCATGCCTTATTTAAGTTATGCCTGCACAAATACATCTCTTATTACAACACTCGCGGCCCCTAACGCGACAGAATCTTCTCCAAGCCTCGCGGGTATTATCTTAACAACATTGGCAGGCTCTTCAAACGCCCATTTTCTAACAGTCCTTCTCAATGGCTCTAATAAAAGACTGCCTGCTTTTTCAATGCCTCCGCCTATCACCACTATCTCCGGATTAAATAAATTCACAAGATACGCAATCCTCACCCCCAGATTTACAGCCCCGTCTTCCAGGAGCTCTATCGCAAGCGTATCTCCAGCCTTAGCGGCTTCTATGATATGATCGACCGTAAGCATATCGAGCTTATTATCGCAAAGTTCAGGTATCCTTGTTTTGACATTGTCTTCTTTCACAAGTTTCTTCACCTGATTCACAAGCCCCAGATCAAGGCCTGTGGGCAGGAGAAAAGAAAAATTCTTAGAGACCTGCAGATATTCCCCGTTTCGAGGGTAATTAATCCTTATCTCCCCCGCACTGCCAGAGGCGCCGCAATACATAGCGCCTTTTATAATAATCCCGCTCCCGACATCTGAATACATATATATAGCGTCCTGTATATCCATAGGAAGGGCATGCATCTTTTCCCCGAATGCCGCGAATGTAGCGTCGTTGCCTATAAAGGAAGGAAAGCCAAATCTCTGCTCAATCATCCCCTTTATAGACAGATAGCTTGTCCTGATCCCGTTTTTTGTGGAATCCCTGACTGTGCCGAGATGCTCATCTATGACACCGCCTATCCCTATGCCAACCCCTCTTATCTTATTCTTGTCCACGCCTTTTTTCTTGGACAGCTCTTCCATAAGATCGAGCGAGCCTTCTATTACCTTATCCATAGTGTCTTTAACCCTGACCTTTTTAACCTTAGCCATCACTTTTCCCGCAAGGTCAGTAATAAGCCCTATCATAGTCGCACCAGAGGCATCCATGTGGCCAAGATCTATCCCTATGGCGTATGCGCTGTCTTCATTTAATTTCACAATCGTAGGCTTCCTGCCGCCTGTGGACGCCTCCATGCCGCCTTCCGACACCAACCCCTTTTCAATATAGCTGTTTATATAATTAGAAACCGTCACTATATTCAAGTCTGTAACCTTAGATATATCAGCTCTTGTAATAGGGCCGTTCCTGCGTATGAGCTCTAATATCGCGAAATTTTTTCTCTCGTGGTCTGAAAACGTATAGCTGTCATACATCCTGCCCTTTTTAATAGGCATATATACCTCCCAAATTTTGTGAAACAAAATTTGATCCCGAGCGTCCAGCATTTAACAACGCCGACGCGAGGGACAATTGCTTTCATTTAATTTTAAACCTTCCTGTTATATTGCATCCTTCCAAATTTTGTGAAACAAAATTTGACCCCGAGCGTCCAGCATTTAACAACGCCAACGCGAGGGACAATTGCTTTCATTTAATTTTAAACCTTCCTGTTATATTGCATCCTTCCAAATTTTGTGAAACCCCGCCCTTTTAGCGAGTTTTTTTAATGTGTCCGCCCAAAAGGGCGAGATGAAACAAAAATTGATCCCGCCTGTGCCGAGGCACAGGCAAATATAAAACTTTGCGCCGAAGCAAGCCCCAGCTGCTTCGCTTTGCGAAACAAAACGACGGGGGCGATAGGCTTCAACTTTTATTTAACCTTAGATTTTTCTATTATAGTGCACTTTTCCAAATTTGTGAAACAAAATTTGATCCCGAGCGTCCAGCATTTAACAACGCCGACGCGAGGGACAATTGCTTTCATTTAATTTTAAACCTTCCTGTTATATTGCATCCTCCCAAATTTTGTGAAACCCCGCCCTTTTAGCGAGTTTTTTTAATGTGTCCGCCCAAAAGGGCGGGATGAAACAAAATTTGATCCCGCCTGTGCCGAGGCGCAGGCAAATATGAAACTTTGCGCCGAGGCAAGCCCCAGCTGCTTCGCTTTGCGAAACAAAGCGGCTGTGGCAAGAGATGCTTGCCTTTATTTAATATTAAAATTTCCTGTTATAGTACATCCTTAATATATGCTGGGTATCCAAGGTGGACAAGGACCACTTGCCAGGCTCGTATAAACCCTCCATAGGCGTATAAGCCACGAATTCTCCGAACTCCATCACAAACTTCTGGTATTCATCTATAGCGTAATTCATATTAACAAATATGTTGTTATGGCCGTCGTAGTGGACGCCCTCGCCCTTATTCTGCCTGTAAATATCAATGACCTTTGAATAGGTATACTTAAAACCAAATGATAATTTCTCGTTATGCTGATAATCTAATTCCAGGCCTATATGGTTTATGTTATCGTCTAAACCTATGGCGTGTTTATCTATATTGCGTGTAAAACTCAATATCCCTGTAAGTCTAGAGAACGGCTTGTATATCAATTTTGTTTTATAAATACTGTAATAGTCGTAAGGCGGCAGGTCGAAGAATCCCTGGTCATATAGAAATGGGACCATCTTATCTAAAAGCATGCCATTTTTTGTCTCTGTAGACACATAGGAGTCATTTAAAAGGCCTCGAGGGCAATCCTGCGGGTCATTAGTCCTTTCGTAAACGCCTTCCCATGCAAGGTTTTCCATTAATTCATACCTCACGCCAAACCCAATATTTCCAAGCGAAGGATCTTTGCCATCTATAATCTGATTGTTTTCCATCATCCTGTCGTCCTCGCTGTAATAATCCGTGAACGCGTAAGAATTTTTCGCGTAGAACAGGGGGTCCATACCGGCTACTGTCTTGGGTAATTTCTGATATAAACCAAGCGCCTTTATTGTAACCTGCGGGGTTACGTTCAGCGTGGATTCAACCCTTGTCACTGTCTCAATGTTTTTGCCATTGTCTTTATGAACATCTCTGAAATTCAATTTTGCGTTTAAATCCCCTCCCAGAAAATCCCCTTCTGTTTTAAAGTTCACTGTTATCCTGCCCCTGTCAATGCCATCGCCTATGGCTATGGCCTCATCCTGGTCAGGCAGTTTCGAAAACCTTATGTGTTTGCTGTAGAATTGGTCCCGCCTCGTATACCTGTAGTTAGACAGCCCTGGATAGAAATCCTGGGCCATATAATTTGCCGTCAACGCTGTCTTGAATTCCTTGCTTGAAATACCCAGGCTATAGGCAACACCGTCGTAAGATGTCTCCATGCTATTGGCTTCATCCACGCTGGTCTTGCTCCCGGCTGCTTCCGCAATAATATTCCACTCCGGGCTGATACTGTAATTCGCGTCAAGGCCTAAAACATGATTGCTGGCCTCCATATCCCCTGAGTTCATGCCGCCTTTAAACGTATAAATAGAGCCAAGGCTGAATTCAGGAGTAATATCTGTTTTAGTCCTGAATGCGGCCGGGATACTTGTGACGTCTTCATAATCATCCCACAGGCTCATTGGCGTAGCCGCTGTAATGCTATAAGTAGAATTAGAGAATATATCCCCGTTCAGCGATAAACCCCTCAGGAAAGTGAGCCTTTCCTGTTCGCTATCTTTAGCGAAAAATGACAGCCTGCGTATCCATCTTCCCTGCTTAACTGGCATGAGCCCGCTATCCGGATAAAATATCCTGCTTGGTTCATATTCATCCAGCCATGGGCTTTCCTCCCAATATACATGATTGTTTGAAAGCCTGAGAGGGTCATCTGAAGTAAGCGCCTGAGACTGATCAGCGATTAAAAATACCCTTCCGTTAGATGTCTTATCCTCGCTTGTATAATCCACCCATAATTTTCTTATCGGCATATACTGACGGTCTATCTCTGTGTCATCAGGGATAGCTGTAAAAGATGTGCCCCAGTCTGTAAGGCCAGTTGGGGTATTAGGGGTTGTCTGGCCGTCTATAATCTTGACCTCTTTAAGGTTTATTATATTGCCCTTATTTGACCTGTATATCTCATTTATCGTGCTCCTATTCCCTGACCAATATTTCAACTTTATATCCGCGTAATCTCCCCCAACAGTAGAGTTAATCCTGACATCCTTTGTGCCTACAAAAGTCCACGGGTCTATAACCATCTGGCCATAGGCATTAAACCCAGACGGGTTGCCTGTGTCTAGATTTATTTTTAAGCTGTCGTATATTTTTTTATCATATGTATTATGCCTGTCCTGGCCCCACAAATATCTCCAGTTTTTCTCAAAAGGCACTCCGACATTATCCCCATTTGCGTCCTTCCATATAAAGTCCTCTGAAGTAACTCCGATGGCGGCTCTAATCTCGCCGCTTATCTTGCTCTTTTTTTCTGCGACACCCTGCGCTGTCGCGCTGTTGTCAAAATAGTCTTCATCCTCGTCCTGCCCTGTAAAAGGTTCCACTATTGGATCAGGGCTGTCTTTATACTGCGCCTTCTCTTCTATCTCTGAATATTGCCTTCTGTCATCAATATCTGTTTCCCTTTTCAGCAAGCCTGGGGCCTGATAAGAATCCAGGCTGCCATTTCTCCTCATGTTTATCTCTGCATTGACCAGATCCAGATATCCCTGGGCCTCGTCATTTCTCGGGTCAAGCCTTACTGCCCGCTCCAGGATACCCTGGGCCTCGCCCAATTTGCCTTGACGGTAATACTCTATACCCTTACTGTATAAGCCAAAACTTTCCACAATATCCTGTTCCTGCGCATAGGAAAAGCTTGGCCCGCATAATAAAACAGCAGATAGGCACAAGAAAAGAATAAACCATATTTTAACGCTTCTATCTTTTATTATTTCCATAGTTTCTTTAATGTAAAGTATGCCTGAGTAGGCACCCGTTCGTCAAGGGCCTTGCCGCGTTTCTTTAAGGAGCATATGCCCCACCATTCTTCGTTTATATTCATATTTTGAGGCGCCTTTATGTCAAAATAATAAGCGCCGTTTGACCAGCTGGCCGCAGTATCATGTATGCCCCATCTTGAGGCATCATTTTCCTCAAACTTCCACCATTCATCTGTCCATTCAAACACGAAACATCCTACTGATGTCCCTGTGCCTGTGCCATTAAATACATTTTTACGCACCTCGTTTATCTCTGCCTCAACAAATTCAGCCTGTATAGCATGGTCCTCTTTTTCCAAAAACGCGTCATACCTGTCACAGCCAAATTCTGTTATAAGGACAGGTTTATTAAATTTTTTCTGGGCCTCCCTGAAAAAGCTACCGAAGGACTTGCCTCTGTATATAGAACAGCCTAATATATCGACATCAGGACAGACATCCCCAGCCACTTCTATATCTGTCAGCTCCGCATTGGCAAGCGCCACAGGATGATTCGCGTCTATCTTATGAATCTCTCTGGCAATCTCATTTACAAATGAATAATAATACCTGGCCCTCGCCTGCCTTTTTAAAAATGGATCCGTTAATTTCTCTATCTCATCTGTGGTCCACAAATTAGTGCTCTGGGAGCCGTATGAGAACGACACATTATTCTCGTTCCCTAATATCCATAAAAGTATCCCTTTTTCATTTTTATAAGTCCTTACCATATCCAAAACATCTTCCTTTACTCTATCCCTGAAAACAGGGTCCGCATAATTTGGATTTTCCCAAAACCCAAGCCAGTGGCCCATCGCTACCCTTATCCCGAATATATTATAAAGGCCTCTCATAGCCTCTTTTGTCTTTTTTTCGTATTTTCCAGGCTGATATACCCTTATGGTATTAACCCCTGCGTCGCTCAAAAGTTTGCCATCTACTATATAAGGTTTTCTGCGGTCGCTCCAGAAGTCATAGTCATGGTTCTCCCCTATGGGAACAGGATTATATACCATACCTTTAATAATATAGGGCGTATTGCCAATAGTTAATTGAAAGCGTTTTCCATCCAGGGTTTTTATATAGACCTTCTGGGGCCTGCTAGAGTTTATAGACATCATAACGGCGATTACCGCAGCTATCAATAGAGCCGTGGCTGTCAGGCCTATGTAAATAATTAGTTTTTTCATATATAAATTAGTACATCGCGCAGGCCGGTTTTAAATCCAGCCTGCGCAATGTAAACATCTGTTATTCGTACTTTATATCATCAAGATAAAAAGTAGCGCCATCCGGATTCACATCCAAATTAGTTGACCAGCAGAAACCGCCGCTTATATAGCTAAGGTCTTTGCCGTTTAAATCAATCTCGCATCTTTGCCATTCTTTCGTCAGCATTACAGGGCCTATCCCTGCAATATCTGAATCAGGATAAAGGCCTGTGATGCCTCCCAGCTTAAACTCCTCTATCCTCTCTCCACCTTTTACGCCCTTCACCCAGAAAACAAGCTTCTTGGCGCCTGTCAGGTCAAATCCGCCTTTTTTATCTCCCCAGTTATTAGCAGGGCTCTGCCAGTAAACCCCTACCCATCTTGCGCCCTGGCTTGCCGCATTTGAATATGTCACCTTTATGCATGTTGTCCCTGAATGAGGATTATCAAAGCTGGCTGTTTCTATCTTTATATCAGAGCTGTCTCCCATATACCCAGAAGGTATATAATGATTGTCAGGAGATCTGGCATCAGTATAAACAGGGAATCCCTTGAACCCTGAAATAGGCGCTGTTGCCTTTACCGCTTCAGCGGAAACCGCATTAGCCGACTCTTCGTCATCATAAGTATAATTTGCCTTTGCGACCTGCTGTGCGTCTTCTGGGATATTAGACTTTGCCTGTGGCTGACTTGATCCGCCGCAGCTTGCTATGCTGAATACTATTAATCCCGCTACTGCCAACAATGTAAAACTTAAACCTTTTTTCACGTTTGCCTCCCAAATTTTGTGAAACCCCGCCCTTTTGCGAGGCTTCATAGCGCGTCCGCCCAAAAGGGCGGGATGAAACAAAATCTGTGTCGCGAGGGACTTTTGTTTTATTTTCCCGCGAAATTCTTCGCGTTACATTCCGCGCGATTTCGCGATGAACTTCTTATTTCCCTTTATAACCCACCCCCTTTCATCTATTCCATATCTCTTTATAAGTAAAATAACCTTTCCTGAGCTGCCTCATGAACGGGCTGTGTTTTCCATCCCCCTGGCCTGCGATGCCAAGCCATTCCTCGTAATTCCATCCATCAGGAAAAGGCCCTGACCAGTTTTTTTTCGCATCATGCATTGCAGGCTCATAAGCCTTCCACCACTCATCGATCCACTCAAATAATACGCCTCCTATAGAGTTTCCAGCGCCAGGATAGCCCGCCGAATTGTAAGCTATATCCCCCCACGCGTTTTTCAAATATTCGCTTTGAGCGGCCTCTGAATCTTCCTTTGATTTGTTTTCCATATAAGCAGGACAGCCATATTCCGTAATGATAACAGGCCTATCGCATGTGTCCCTCACGCCTTCCCAGAAGCTCATGCCAAAACCGTATTTACCCCTGTATGCGTTTGAGCCATATATATCCACATCAGGGGATGATTCCGAAAATATATCCAGAAACAAAAGGTCTCCGCTCGAGACAGCGACAGGATGGTCTCTGTCAATAGATTTTATCATTTTAGCGGCTTCATTCACAAAAGAATAATACGCCTGAGGGTTTTTTCTCGCGTTATTCGCGACGCCATAGTTGTTTTCATTGCCAAGCATCCAGAAAAGCACGTATGGCTCATCCTTAAAATCTTCTACCATCTTTCTTACGCTTTCTAGCATATTTTTCCTGTGCTCAGGGTTCAGGTAATCAGTCCCTTCATACCAGTTCGCACCTGAGCCAACAGTATACGCGCCTAAGAGATCTCCCATTATAATCATAATGCCAAATCTGTCATATAAGTCCCTCAAAAGGGCCTTGTTTGAAGCGTGGTGATAAAGCCTCATGGTGTTGCATCCCATCTCTTTTAATAATTGAAAATCTCCCACAACCGGTTCATTCGAATCCTGGACGTTATTCCAGTTTTTATCCACCCAGCTGTCATAAGGCCCGTCTGCCCTGCCATTATTATTCTCGTCCTCCTGCATCCAGTCTTGCAGTGTCCCGCTGTCAGGGCTCTGACCAATCTTTGTCGGGGAATACGCAATGCCTTTTATAATGTAAGGCTTCCCCTCCACCCTCAACTGCCAATGGCCATTCTCGTATTTCACAATATCCACTCTGCCATCGCCTATCTGTTTTACAACCTTACCCATTTTTATATTTTTTTGTTTGAATAAAGAGGTCCTTATACCGTCAAATAAATTTAGTTTCCTGATCTCACCAGGCGTCACTATAAACCTGTCATTCCCTATATCATTGTCAAACCCATTTTTAACTATCACCCTCGTGCCAACCATCTCCATTTTAAGCTCAGGGTGATGCCTTAACAAAAAATCTATCCTGTCCCTCGCCACCTGGGCTATATACCATGGCGTATGAAAATAAGTCCAGCCAACTGACTTTGGAAAATGCACAATCACAGAATAATACGCCTTTATCGCGTGTTTAAGAAGCCCTGATTTTTCAAGGCTTAGGCCTGTGTAAAACATCCGCACGCCTTGAGGCTCAGGGGCAGTCGCCCATTTATAAAAATTCGCTTCCAGATCATCTGTGTTTATAAAATCCCAATGGCTCCCTGTCAATCTCCCCTCAGCTATTACCTTTTTATAGCGAGGGTCCCAGTTCACTCCTGACAGATTTGGATAGATGCATTCCCCTGTTGCCTGCGACAGCCCTGCCTGGTCTTTAACAACATACGCATATCTGTCTGTCCCGGGGTCCTTAAAATGACCGTATTTTTTATAATTGATCACATCCTCTTTGCCAGGATCATAAAGGACTATGGCTGACTTCTTATACGCCTTTTTGACTACAGATATTTTCTTAGCAGTTTCCTTCGCGCCTTCTGCCAATTTTTCAAGGCTTGCATGGGATTTTTCTTTTACACTCCAATACCATCCCCTCGGATCCCAATTCTGCGCGTAACCATAATCCTGAATAGCTGCATTAAACGCCTTTTTCGCGTCTTCTATCCTGCCCTGGCTAAGATACGCCTCGCCCTGTATAAAGAAACCAGCGCCTACAGCATTCAGCGCCTCGTACTGCCCTATCGCATCTGTAGCCGGGAGGGCTGTCAATGACGCCTGCTCCTTTCTAGCATCCTCAGAATACACCTCTATGCACTTATTAGTCCAGTAAAAAGTCTTGTCATAGTCCTTGGCGCCCCACGCCTCCCAAGCGCGAATTATCATCTCTTTAGGGGAAAGATTCTCGTCTTCAGCGGCAAGGGGCAAGGAACAAGGGACAAGAGACAAGGAAAAAATAAAAAAAACACAAGCCATGGCTTTTTTTCTCGCGCCCATTCTCCCTTTGTCCCTTGTACCTTGCCCCCTGTCCCTTAGTGTCATCCTACTATCGCCCCCGCAGTTATGCCCTTAATGATATGCCTCTGCATCAACAAATAAACTAAAATCATAGGGACTGTTGTTATAGTCATGCCTGCCATCAAAAGAGGATATTCCGTAATATGTGTGCCCTGGAATATCATAAGCCCTCTCTGCAGGGGCATAAGGCCCTTGCTGGAAAATATTAATGTGGATAGTATATATTCGTTCCAGACATTCAGCGAGCTGAATATAACTATCACCGCTATCGCTGGCTTTGCCAGAGGTAAAGCCACATTCCACCAGATACCGAGCCTTGAACAGCCGTCTATACGAGCGGCATCCTCCAGCTCTGAAGGCATTTTATCAAAAAATGTTTTCAATAAATATATGCTAAATGAAAGCCCTACGTTTATCATGCAGAGTATATAACCCAGCCTCGTATTTATAAGATGTAGCCTGGTCATTAAGACATATAACGGGACAAAACTCCCGGGCAATGGTATCATCATAGCGCCAAGAAACATATAAAATAGCATATCTTTGCCTGGAAACTTCAGCCTGGAAAACGCAAAGGCTGCCAGAGACGAGATAATTGCTATCCCAAACACAGCTGTCACAGTATAAAACAAGCTGTTTAAAAAATAAGTCCCGAATCCGCCCCTGGTCCATGCGGTGTAAAAATTGCCCCATACAGGATTTTTTGGGAATATGCTCATATCTGAAAATATTGTCTGTTGAGTCTTAAGGCTGGAACCGGCCATCCATAAAAGCGGAAACAGGCATCCAATAGATACAATAATAAGAAAAATATGCATCATGCCGTTCTTTAAAAGTTCCTCTAATTTATATTTTGCGCTTTCTTTCATAATTTTAAGCTTTAAGCTTTTGGGCTTAAGCTATGCTATGCCTGTTTCATGTATTTTGACAATTTAATCTGGACGAACGATATAGCCAGAAGCACTGCGCCGAACATAATACCCTGGCCGCACGCATAACCAAACCTTGAAGAATCAACCATTGACGCCAGGATCCTTGTGACAGGCACCTCTGTATGATATCCAGGCCCGCCGTTTGTCATTGAAAGTATCAGGACAAACACCTGCATCGTGCCAAGCACTGTAAGAATAAACACGAGTATAAACACAGGCACCATAAGAGGTATTGTGACACACTTAAATACCTGCCAGCCGGACGCGCCATCAACCCTGGCTGTCTCGTATAACTGCCTCGGGATTGTCTGCAGGCCGGCTAAAAAAATTATAAACCCCCATCCGAAACCTTTCCAACAGTGTATTATAGCCACTGCGGTAAGCGCCGTATTAGGGTTTGAGAGCCAGTCGGTTACAAGATTTGAAAACCCCATAGACGCAAGCCAGTGATTCAAAAGCCCGTAATTCCCATCATATATCCATTTCCACACAAGCCCGACCACCACTTCTGAAAGGACAGGAGGAAGGTAGAATATCACCCTGTATATATTGCCGCCTTTTATATCCCTGTCGCATGCGATGGCTAATAAAAGGGCTAGGGCATTTTGAAATGTAAGCGCTATCAGGGTTATATAGCCCGCATGGAGCATCGCGCCCCACCATACCCTGTCCTGCAACAGCTCTATAAAATTACCCAGCCCTATAAAATTTTTGGATAGGTTAAACTGCGATATGCCGTCCCACTGGCAAAGCGACAGCGTAAAGACTTTATAGAATGGGTAGATGTAGAATATGAAAAAGATTAATACAGCGGGGAGGATAAATAAATAATTTTGGAGAATAGCCTTAGTTTTCATATTCTTGCTTCAGGTCTCAGGCCACATGTTACAGGTCTTTCGTCTCGGATCTGACCTGCGACAATCTGCCGCTTGTAACCTGTAACTTGTGCCTATTTCCTACTTCTTCGTCATCTCCCGTTCTTTTATCGCCTGCACTTCCCTTCCAAGCTCTTCGGGTGTCTTTTCTCCTATTATTATAGATTGGATGCCTTTATCAAACGCTTCTACTACAGCCGGCAGCTCTGCTACGGCCCATATGTTTGGATGAGTTGTATCATCCATGGCGCCTGCGAATTGTGAGAGCATTATAGGTATATCTTTCAAGCTGTATCTATTAGAAGGCAGGCCATACGTCTCTTTTGAAAGATAGGCCTGTTGATCGGTTTCAGTAACCCATTTTAAAAAATTAACAGCCTCCTGTATGTTATCAGACTGTTTATTTACCATAAAACTGGATCCGGCGCCTCCCCATATCGTCATAGGGTATTTATCCGAGATCTTTGGAGGAGGCATTACCCTGTAATTTAAATCAGGGTTCATACCTTTATAAACATTCACGCACCATGAGCCATTAAAGGCAAAACAAGCCCTGTTGTTAGCGAAAAGCTGCTCTGCTGTCTTATTAACCATGGTCACTATGCCGGAGGCGAGAAGGCCTGAATCCCGCATATCGCGAAAAAGCTCAAAAACCTTTATCCAGTCTGGATCTGTGTAAGGGGTTTTGCCGCGTATAGTATCAAGCACCTTGTCTTTTCCCATTATATTAAACGCGTAATTGGACGCAAAACAATCTATCATCCATATCTCTCCCCATCCGCTCACCAGTCCCTGGATCCCTTTTGCCTTAAGTTTAGCGCTTATCTCCATCAGCTCATTCCATGTCTCTGGAGGATTTGCGCCTATTGCCTTTAACAAATCCTTATTATAAAGCATTTGAATATTTGTCACATCTATAGGTACGCCATATATGCCTGGTTTGACATTAAAACTATTGCCTTTCTCAAATTCATTTACGCTTATTGCTCTTGCGAAAAACCTGTTCTTCCATACAGCCCCATCCCTATCCATCTCCTCTGTAAGATCGTAAACATGGCCAGAGTTCACAAAACCTGCGAAATCCCTTTTTTTTCCGAGTATCCCATAAATATCAGGAAGGGTGTTTGTTTGAGCCGCTGCCCTTATTTTTTGCGTATAGGAATCAGAGGGCGCATAAAGCTCAAATTCCACTCTAACGCCTTTCTCAGTCTCATATCTTCTGGCGAGCTCTTTAAACGCGTCTTCTCTGTCGCTCATCCAGTGCCATATGGTTATTGTCTTGGCGCCATGGCCTACTTTATCGCTTTCCCCGCAACCCACTAAAAAAATACTTAAAAAAACGGTAAACAAAGAAAGCATAAAAAAAAGATAAAACTTCTTACTCATATATTTCATCCTTTAAAATTTCAAAGCAAATTTGATACCGAACCAGCTGCAGAATTTTGGCGTATGATAAACTCTGTTTAATTGGCGATAAAAAGTCTTGACATGCCCTCATTAAACTCAAGCGCGCAGGCATCCTTTTCTGTCCTCACAACCCTTGCGTTGCCAATAAGCCTCGAAAACGGAAAATCCCTAGCTTCCTCTCTTGGCACAGAAAGGGTTATGTGTAAGTTTTCATCGGGCTTTAAATTTTTTAAATTTATATTAGAGATATACGCCCCATTATAACTTACATTGGATGTAACAGTTTCTACTGTTTCACCCCTGCCTTCTTCTGCAACCCGCCTGAGCTTTATAGGAAGAGACAGGTTTAATCTTTTAGAACTTCTCTTCTCTACAAAATCGCTCATTTTGCTTCCTCCCTATTTTATATATATGATACAGATTTTATTATTATAATTATATCACAATATATTATATTTTAAAAGCTTTTTTTAATTTTTTTTATTTTTACTTACTAACCCGCATTTTTCACACGCTATTTTAAAATAGGCTTGCGGGCCTTATATATAAATCATTGCCGCTCTATATATATAAAACTATGCGGATTTGTCAACCTTTAAACGTATATCTAAAAGAAGCGTTATTATCTCTGCTGTCACAAAAAATATAAAGAAATAAACTATCCCTAATAAGATTCCAATAAAACCTGTGGCCCTTGGCGCTTCTGGCGTCCCGCCCCCTATGAAAATTACAACAGCCGATATTATCCCCACTGCCAGAGAAACCCATGATAAAACTTTAAATACCATAGAGCTTGTCTCTAAAATTTTGTATTTTTGCATTACAATTCCCCCTTTCTTTGATCAGCTTGGCTGTTTTTTATGCCTATATTGCACAATACAATATCTGGCTTTTACCTATGGCAAAAATTGGTAGCCCCAACCGGATTTGAACCGGTGTCTGATGGCTGAGAACCACCTGTCCTAGACCAGGCTAGACGATGAGGCCTCATGACTTACATCTGCGCATCACTCTCCCGGCCTTCTGCCTATTCTTAAAATTATATAGGCATTAAAAGTTAATCAACTTTGCTTAACTTTAACATAATTTTAATGATTTTTTTGAGGTTGTCAAGCAAAAAATGCCGACTGGCGATTATTTTTTGCTTGATGCCGCAAAGGCTTTTGCGGCGCAAGCAAATTCGAATAATTTGCTGAGCATGAGAGCCTCCTTTAGGCCGAGCCCATTCGGCGCTAAAAGAGTTTCAGCGGGCCGCTACGGTTTACAGCTCAGTTTTTATACTGAAGGCGGTCTTGACAGTATAAAAACTTCGCTGTAACTCCTTGCGGCCTTATAAGCTAAATGCTATGATGCCGAAACTTTTCTGAAGCGCCTCAGGGCTCGGCCTAAAGGTAAAAACAAAAGATGTTATTCATGTATTTAAATAATACATTGAACATCAATAAAAACATTGACACGCCATATCTTATTAGGTATTATTTTAATGCGCAGATCTCTAACAGAGCGAAGCTATGTAAAAGTGTAAGCCGGCAGGGTGTCTGCGAACCTGAACTATGGCCACTGTTATAGGGACTGGCATAAGCACTAAATTAAATTCTTTCGCGGCAGGCAAAGAAGCCGCCTTGAGCGCCTACAGCCAAATCGAAAAAAAAGACCCAAGCATAGTAATTACATTTATATCTCCAATATATGACCAGCGAGAGGCGATAAAAGGCATAAAATATATAACAAAAGACACTCCTTTAATAGGGTGCTCAAGCATCGGGTCTATCTCTAATTACGGCTCTCGCGCAGACTCAATAGCCGTATTTATTATAAGCTCTAATTCTATCGCGTTTTCCTGCGGTATCGGGCGCAATGTCAGTAAATCTTCTCGCTCAGCAGGCCATGAAGCTGCAAAACAGGCCTCTAACTCGAGTCATGGCATAAAACAGAGCTACTTAATGTTCTCCAGCAGCACGTCAGGAAACAGCTCGGACATCTTAAGGGGTTCGCAGGAAGCGCTCGGGACAGTCTTTCCTGTAATAGGCGGCGGGTCATCCGGCAGATCATATGTTGGGAAGACATACCAATATATTAACAGCGAGATAGAAACAGATTCTGTAACTGGCGTTTTGTTGTCAGGCGATCTAAAAGTTGGCATGGGGCAGGCCAGCGGATGGCAGCCAATTGGAAAACCGCATAAAGTCACAAAGGCAAAATACAATATTATTAAAGAGATAGATAAAAGGATAGCTGTAGAGATATATGAGGATTATTTTGAAAAATCATTTGAAGAGTTGAAAAATAAAAAAATCTTTGACTTAGGGCTAAGCTATCCTATTGGAGAGCACATGGCAGACAAAACCACTGATTATATTACAAGGGTCCCCTTAAAGATAGAAGATAACGGAGAGCTTGTTTTAAACGCGGGCATAGAGGAAGAAAAAGATATAAGCCTGATGATAGGAGACAAAGACATAGTGATAGAGTCCGCAAAAGAGGCTGCGGCAAAAGCCATAGATGCCTTAAGAGGCGCGCCTATAAAATTTGCCATTATTTTCAGCGACATTAGCAGGATGCTGTTATTAAGAAGAGACGCCTACAAGGAAATAGACGCGATAAAAGAGGCTATAGGCAAAAAGACCCCTGTTATAGGATGTTACACCTTCGGAGAATACGCGCCATCCATATCAGGAGATGATAGAAGCCAATGCCTTTTTAATAACCATAGCGTTTCCATAACATTGTTCTCGGAGTAGCAATGGATATATATATACTGGTTTCCGCTCTAACAATAGGTATCCTTTTTATCCTGTATTATTTTGAAAGAACCAGACGCATGGGGACCGAAAGGCTGAACAAAAGGCTGCAGGATATTATAGACCAGTTAGACAGCCAGGCAAAGATAATTATAAAAACTGACCTGGCCCTTAATAGAGTGCAAGAGGAATTAGACAGGAAAATAACAGGCCTCTATACGCTTCACGAGCTTGGCAAAGAGGCGAGCTCTACATTTAATATTGAAAATCTTTTAGGCCTTATAAACCAGCCTTTTGTCCTTAAGCTGGGTTTTTCAAAATTACTGATTATGCTGAAAGATGAGGCCTCTGGCATGCTTACGACAAAAAGTTCTATAAGTTATTCTCCGGATGAAATAAAAAAGATAGAGCTGGAGCTTAATAAAAAGCAGTTTGCAGGCCTGCTGTTTAAAAAAGAAAGGCCTATATTGGTAAACAGGGAAATGGAAATTGCTGGAGAAGAGTATAATCTCTTGAATACATTAAACATAGAGTCTTTTATAACAGCCCCTATTATAGTAAAAGACGAGCCTGTGGGATTCATACTCATGGGAAATGCCTCTATCTATGGCAAGGCTGTTGAAGGCGACGCAGAGCTTCTTTTCGTACTCGCCAGCCAGATAGGCACAGCTATTGAAAACACAAAGCTCTACACAGAGCTGTTC
>Ga0172375_10000548_pt1 | contig 59893 bp, 57 predicted proteins | sample LakKiv1m_FD_114537 | JGI IMG/M metagenome (GOLD analysis project Ga0172375, IMG submission 114537) | Freshwater microbial communities from Kabuno Bay, South-Kivu, Congo - kab_092012_11.1m | ecosystem: Environmental > Aquatic > Freshwater > Lake | place: Democratic Republic of the Congo...
AAAGGTAAGATCATTACTCTTATACTTTGTATTGAGTAGTCCTTTGTAATAATTCAAGCGTGCACTTTTAGATAAGGTGGTATCGTTCGTTTCTACTTTACCAACGCTTAATAATCCACCTGTAGTTTGGTCAAAAAAGAGATAAACCGGCTGATAGAAAAAATTATCGTTGGGGTTTGTAGTTGTACCGCGTGATTCTACTTTGCGTGAAAGAGAAGATTGTTTAAGTTCCCAGCCATTTGGAGGGAAAAATTTTATTCCAAGATTTTGATCAACTACTTCAATACCAAGTTTTGATTTATCAAATGCAATGAAATCGCTCAGATCAGCTTCATCGTTACTTCCTTTTCCGCATGAAATCAAGAATAGAATTGATAAAACAAAAAGAAAGGCCAGTAAAAAATCAAAATTCTTATTACTTGATCTGATTTTATATACTTCCATCTTTCGCATGATTACCAATAGAATTGAAAATACAGTTAAATATAAGTATCTTTAAGGAGAAAATTGACAACACAATGCATAAGTATAAAATTTTTTCCAAAATAACAGGCAGAAAAAACCTTCGTAATTACGCGGCCTCTCGCTTCGAGCAAGTATTCTAATATATATCCATCTTTCTTTTTCACTCAACTATTTCATTCACACTTTATTATTAGGTGGAATATGATGGATACATCAATCAACATAATGGAAACAGAAAAAATAAGTCCTAAAATTATTGCACAAAATGTACATGATGTTCTTCGGAAGAAAATGCTCGTTGATGGCTTTAATTTCGTTCTTGATCTTGAAAGAAGTCACGGATTAACAATTGTAGATAAAAAAACCGGGGATGAATATTTAGATTTCTTTTCTTTCTTTGCATCGTCTCCGGTAGGCTTAAATCATCCTAAGATAAACACGCCCGAATTCCGTGAAAGACTTGCAAATGCAGCAATGAATAAAACATCTAATTCAGATATTTATACAATAGAAATGACAAAATTTGTTGAGACATTTTCGCGTATTGCTGTCCCGGATTTCATGAAACATTTATTCTTTATTGAAGGCGGAGCTTTAGCAGTAGAGAATGGGTTAAAAGCTGCATTCGATTGGAAAGTAAAAAAGAATTTTGAACGCGGATATAAAGAAGAACGCGGTACGCAGGTAATTCATTTTCGTGAAGCATTCCATGGCCGCACCGGGTACACAATGTCGTTAACAAATACTGATCCGACTAAAATTGCACTTTACCCAAAATTTAATTGGCCACGAATTACTAATCCTAAAATTACCTTTCCTTTACAAGAAAACTTAAATCAAATTATTAATTTAGAAAATCAAGCCATAGACGAAATACATATGGCTATAAAATATAATCGTGATGATATAGCTCTTATAATAATTGAACCGATACAAGGAGAAGGCGGAGACAACTTTTTCAGAAAAGAATTTTTTGTTAAGCTTCGAGAGATTGCAGATGAGAATGAAATTCTTTTAATGTTCGATGAAGTTCAAACAGGACTTGGAATGACCGGCAAGTTGTGGGCATATGAACATTTCGCTGAGCCGGATATAATTTCTTTTGGTAAAAAAGTGCAAGTCTGCGGAATTATGGTTAATGATCGCATCGATGATGTTTCTGATAATGTGTTTAAGAAATCGAGCCGGATTAACTCAACTTGGGGTGGAAATTTAACTGATATGGTTCGATCAGAAAAAAATCTACAGATTATTGAAGAAGAAGATTTGGTAGAAAATGCTCGTATCATAGGAAATTATTTGTTGAATAATCTTATCGATCTACAAAATGAATTTCCGGAATATGTTTCCCAAGCCCGCGGGTTAGGATTAATGTGTTCATTTAATCTGCCGTCAAAAGAAATTAGAAATAAATTTTTAGCGGAATTATATAATAATAAGATGATAATGCTTGGCTGCGGTGCTCATTCAGTGCGGTTCCGTCCTTCTCTAGTTGTAACCAAAGAAAATATTGATGATGGAATATTTAGAATCAAAAATGTTCTGAATAATTTGCATAAGCTATAAAAATTAATTTATCTAAGAAAAACCCCGATTGTTATCGGGGTTTTTTTATTTTTGTAAAAAGAGTTTTTGATGGAAATCGGAAAATTGTACGTCGTAGCTACGCCAATCGGTAATCTTAGCGATTTTACGTTTCGGGCAGTTGAAACACTGAAATTAGTTGACTTCATAATATGCGAAGATACACGCGTAACAAAAATTCTGCTAGACCATTATCAAATCAATAAACCGCTGCTTGTAGTAAACGCTCACAATGAATCAAAGAGTATTGAAAAAATTTTGACAAAGCTAATTTCCGGAGAATCTTGTGCTCTTGTTTCAGATGCCGGGACACCATGTATATCCGATCCTGGAGTTCGTCTTGTCAATAAAGCAATATCAGAAAATATTGAAGTTGTTGGAATACCTGGCGCTAGCGCTGCAATTATGGCATTGAGTATTAGCGGATTACCAACTGATTATTTTGTCTTTGAAGGATTTTTACCGCAGAAAAAAGGAAGGCAGAAAAAGTTAAAACAACTTTCGGAAGAAGAAAGAACAATTGTTTTATATGAATCAACTTACAGAATTAAAAAACTGTTGGAAGAATTAAACGCACACATGCCGGATCGTTTAATTGTTATTGCCAGAGAGCTAACAAAAAAATTTGAAGAAATTTGGCGTGGTACTGCTTCTCAACTTTTACAGGATTTTGAGAAAAGAATTACTAAAGGTGAATTTGTTGTTTTGATAGCACCTCAGAACTGGAAAGAAATTTAAATTACTCTGAGTCGTACTGAATCAAAGAACGCACATCATATTTTTTTAATTTGTCCCTGCCGCTTAAGAAATTTAGTTCAATCAAAAATGAAATTTGGACAACTTCCCCACCTAACCTTTCTACTAATTTACAGGCTGCTTCCATTGTTCCACCTGTTGCTAAAAGATCGTCATGGAGCAAGATTTTATCATCTTTCTGAATTGCATCTTTGTGTATCTCAATTTTATCAGTTCCATATTCCAGCGCATAGCTTTCAGAAATAGTTTCAGCGGGTAATTTACCGGGTTTCCGAATTGGTATAAAACCCACTTTTAATTTTTGAGCAACAATTCCACCCAGTATAAAGCCACGTGATTCAATACCAGCTACTTTAGTTATATGTTTGTTCTGAAGGAAGTTAACTAATTCATCTGCTGCATCACTCAGACCTTCTGGATTTTTAAGAAGTGTAGTTATATCCTTAAAAATTATTCCTTGTTTTGGAAAATTTGGTACATCCCTAATCAACTTTTTAAATTCCATTTTTTGCCTCTTATATTAACTAAGGTTCTCAATCTGTTCATGATATTTTAATTTATGAAGATATACTAATAGAATTTCCTCAATGGGAGCAAATTCTATTTGCTTATAAAGTTCTTGCCTAACTTCCTTTGAATGATTAAGTCCTTTCAAATAACCAGTATAGTATTTTCTAAAGGGAATTATTGCTGCATTTTTTTCTTTAATTTCCAATGAATATCTAAGATGACGTAATGCAGTATGAATTCTTTCTTCGACAGAAACTTCAGACACAAATTTTCCTTCTAATAACAATTTAGCTTCTCTAAATATCCACGGATGATCAATTGCCCCACGAGCTATCATAACAGCATCCGCATTTGTTTCGTCAAAGGCTCTTTTTACATCCTTTGTAGTAAACACTCCACCATTTAATGCAACCGGAATTTTTACAACTTCTTTAATTTTGGGAATCCAACTCCAATCCGGTTCTCCGCTATGCCCTTGTGTTTTTGTTCTACAATGAATAGTGAGAGCCGCAGCCCCTGCATCTTCAATTCTTTTCGCTACATCCAAAATGTTAATGGAATCAGTATCCCAACCTATTCTAGTTTTAACAGTCACGGGAATTTGTACTGCTTTGACAATTGATTCAACCATAGTTTGCATATAACAAGGATCTTTAAGAAGTCCGGCACCAGCTCCTCTGTTCGCAATTTTTTTTACCCAGCAACCTGCATTAATATCAATTATATCCGGATTTTTCGACTCTGCAATTCTAGCAGCTTCAATCATCGGCTCAAGATTTCCACCATAAATTTGAATACCAACAGGACGTTCATCTTCAGTAATTTCAAGTTTTCTTTCTGTTTTTTTATTTGATCGAATCAATCCGTCTGAATTTACAAATTCGGTGTAAACAATGTCAGCACCTAATTCTTTACAAAGCCTTCTGAATGCAATATCTGTTACATCTTCCATTGGAGCCAGAAGCAGAGCTTTTTCAATATTTATTTTCCCGACTTTAAACATTTTCAACAGTCTTAATTTTATCCGACTTCAACATAAAAAAAGATACAATAAATGTAATCAAAGTAAAAAATGCACCGGTGAGGAATGGATATTGATAACCAAACATATCATAAGAAAATCCTCCCCATAACGGGCCAAGTACTCTTGCAAACGCTGAGATTGACTGACTGAATCCTAACACGGCACCTTGTTGATTTTCAGGTGAATATTTTGAGATCATACTTGGAATTATTGGCTGAAGTACTCCGGAACCTACAGCCATTATTGAAATTGCTATTGCAACTCCTGTAAAATTTCCACCATACGGGATAAGAGTTAATCCAACTATCATAAAAAGGATACCGATAAGTACAATTGTTTTATCGCTTAATCTTTGTGAAAGAGACCGGATAAATCCGGCTTGAACAATTGCACCAACTAATCCTACAATGCCAAAAAGCATTCCATTTTGCTGGTCTGTAAAATGATAAAATTTATAACCCAACAAAGCAAAAATGCCAAAGATATTAGCTATAGAAAAAATGATAAGGAATAAAAGAATTATTAAAAAACTAATTGAAGGATTTGTTAAAACCTGTTTGGCAAATACAAAATCAAAAAGTTTAATTTTAAGTTTGTCATCACTTTTCTTTTCTTTTAATGACTCCGGCAATCTGAAAAATGCAAACGTGAATGCTGATAAAGTAAAAAATGCACTCCCTATTCCGGCAATATGGTAACCGAACTTAGCAAGTATAGCACCGATGACAGGTCCAAATACAAATCCTAATCCGAACGCTGCGCCAATTATTCCCATTCCTTTTGCACGTTCTTCTTTAGTTGTAATATCTGCAATATAAGCCTGAGCAACACCAATGTTACTCCCACCAAGTCCGGCTAACATTCTTGATAAAAACAAAAGAAGAAAAGAATTTGAAAAAGCAAAAATTATATATGAAACTGCTGTCATCAACTGCGTTACTAATATTACGGGTCGTCTTCCAATTTTATCAGAGAGCTTTCCCATCATGGGATTGAAGATGAATTGCATCAGAGAAAATACTGCAACTATTGAACCGATTCCAAAATCTGATATACCAAGTTCTTTACTGGCAAACGTTGGAAGGATTGGAATTAATATACCGAATCCCATCAAATCAATAAAAATCGTTAAGAAGATGATACCAAGTGAGGCTTTATTTTTATTAGCCATTAATTTTAATTAAGAATTTGTTACAAAGATAAAAAGAAAATGTGATTTAATTATACTAACAGCTCATTCTTGTTTTTTGTTCAATGATTTTTGAGAATCATTTTGAATTGTTTCTAGGATTATGCGGGTATCTTTTTCGGCTTGTAAAAATTTTGTTCTATCACTTTCAGTAAAATAATTTGGCAGAGAATTTACTGTTGTCGAATCCACAGGAAGGATAACAAATTGATCTTTGTCTTCAATTTTTCCTTTATAAATCCAAATTGGAAGAATTTCAACATTTGCTAATTTTATCTCACCGGTACTAAAATTTTTTCTTAAAGAAAGAGTAAGTATAACGCCTGTATCAGAATAACGCCATCTTTGATTTGAAATAAAATTGCCTAATGAATAAGCAATAATTCCTTCACCAATTTTATTTTTATTTGAACTGAAATACTCCATTGGCTGAATTACATGAGTATGGCTGCCAATAATTAAATTTGCACCGCAATCAATTGCATATTTTACGATTTCTTTTTGAAACGGACTTGGTTTACGCTGATATTCATTTCCAAAATGAAAATAAACAAGAACAACATCAGCATTCTGATTACGTGCATTTAGAATATCTTGTTTAATTAATGCTGTGTCAATAACGTTAACTAAAAATTTTTCATTTTTCGCGATATAATTTCCGTTCAGTCCATAAGTGTAAGCAAGAACTGCAATCTTTATTCCCTTGATGTCAAATACTCGAATTGAATCCCGGTCTCTTTGTGAATTATAAGACCCGATTGATTCCATCCCATTTTTTTTAATCATCTCTAACGTTCTAAGAACGCCTCTCTTGCCGCGATCTAATGAGTGATTATTTGCCGTTAACAAAACATCAAATCCGACGTCATTCAATGCGTCTATATACTCATCCGGCGAGTTAAATAACGGATAACCACTATATCTATTTCCCTTTCCTGAAATGGTAGTTTCAAGATTTCCAATTGTTAGATCTGCTTTGGTTAAATACTTTTTAACTTCACGAAAGACCGGTTTGAAATCAAAACTATCTTTTGATATTTGGGCAAACTGAAATTGAGGTGAATGACACATTAAATCGCCAACAAAAGAAATTGTGACAAAGTTTGTGGAATCTTTATCCACTGATTTTTTATTAAGCGGGCTTAGAAAGAAATGTGATGAAAATATAAAACCTAAAAAAAGTATAAATATATTTTTCATTCTGTTACTGAGTCATTACAAGTTGTGATAAGCATGTTAATAAATAAAAAAGGTTGGGCTATTTCTAACCCAACCTAAAACAAATCGAAAACTCAAAAATCAGTTTCCGCCTTTAGCTGCTTTACGTTGTGCTTTTACTTCCTGCACTTCGTTACGTAATTCTTGAGCTAACTTCTTTAGTTCGCTAAGACCTTTTCTTAAACGAGTTCCGGCAGCCGACTGTCCTTTTTCGTAGAACTTGGCTACGTCGGGTTCAAGACTTTTTAAGAAGTCGATGAGTTTTAAATATTTTTCGTTCATGATACCTCCTGCTTTTAGTGAATGAATAATTTATAGAATAGTGTTCTCGAGAATTATTTCTGCAACATCTTTTATCTTTACTGAATCTGATTTTTCAAATGACTTTATTCCATCAGTCAACATTGTCATACAGAACGGACAAGCCGAAGCGACTGTGTCTGCCTTTGTGTTAATTGCTTCTGCTGCTCTATTAATATTTATTCTCGTTCCCTCTTTTTCTTCAAGAAACATTCTTCCCCCGCCTGCGCCGCAGCAAAAACCTTTTTCTCGGTTTCGTTTCATCTCAATTAGTTCGGTTCCTTTTACCATCTTCAACGGACTGCGGGGCGAATCATAAATATCATTATATCTGCCGAGATAGCAGGAATCATGATAAGTAATTTTAGATTTAACTTCTTCATTCTTCAGTTTGATTTTTCCATCTTCAAGTAATTTATTAATCAATTCCGTATGATGGACTACTTCAAAATTCCCGCCGAACTGCGGATACTCATGCTTCAGAGAATTATAACAATGGGGACAACCTGTAACAATTTTTTTAACTCCATAGTTATTTAACGTTTCAACATTTTCCTGCATCATTATTTGGGCAAGATATTCATTTCCAAGTCTTCGGGCGGTATCGCCGTTACATTTTTCTTCAACGCCTAAAATTCTGAAATCAATATTTGCTTTCTGCATTAGCCTGGCAATAGATTTTGTAACTTTCTGGTATCTGGCATCGAAAGAACCGGCACAACCAACCCAAAATAAATATTCAGTATTTGGATCTTCAGCCATAGTCTTGATATTCATTCCCTCAGCCCAATTTGCTCTATCCTGTGCATTGAAAGCCCATGGAGTAAAATTAGTTTCTATGTTTTTGAAAACAACATTCAGTTCAGGAGGAAAATTCGATTCCCCAAGAACTAAATTTCTTCTCATATCAATTATCGAATCAACATGTTCAATCGTGACAGGACATTCATAGACACAGGCCATACAAGTTGTACATGCCCAAAGTTCTTCATCCGATATATAATTATGGATCAAAGTTTTACCAATTAACTCGTTATCTTCGCCAATTTTTTCCATAAGTAATGGTGCTTTTTCATTTGCACGTTGGCGAATGCTAACAATAATTTCTCGAGGTGATAATTTCTTCCCGGTTGCTGCGGCAGGACATGCGGCAGTACATCTTCCGCATTCTGTACATGAAAATCCATCAAGCACTTGTTTCCATGAAAGATGCTCAAAATCGGCAGCACCGTATTGCACTAAATTCTCATCTTCAAGATTTAATTTCTTTAATGCATTTTTATCCTTACCAATTTTTGAAAAATAAACATTAGGGATTGAGGTGAAAACATGGAAATGTTTTGAGTATGGAAGAAAATTCATGAAGCCAAAGATTATTAGAATGTGAGCCCACCAAAATACTTCGTACAAAATTTTTAAGGATTCACTTGCACTATCAAAAAATAATCCGGCTAATAATGAAGAGAGCGGTCTTACTTCATAATCTGCAAGTATAAAATTCGAATTAACTATATGAGTAATGTTTTGACCAAACATTGATACAACTACACCAAGAATAAGGAATAATATAATCGCAGCATCAAGTTTATGCCCTTTAACATCAAGCCGAGGTACTCTTTGGATAAATCTTCTGAAAAGTGCCAACACTACTGAAACAAGAACCAGTAGACCAAAAATATCTTGGGTAAATGTTATTAAAGAAAATATTGGACCTAAAAAGTGAAGTGTGAATGACGGGATGAAACCTTGCACTAACGATTCTAGAACTGCAAATAGAAAAAGCATGAATCCCCAAAATATAAAGAAGTGAATTATGCCTGCCGTAGGATCTTGCAAAAGTTTCGATTGCCCGAATGCAATCCTTAAAACATTTTTTATTCTTTCGTTTGGATTATTGAAGCGGTTTTCGCGTTGGCCAAGTCTAATATAAGAAAGGATTCTTTTCAGATTATAGAAAAGAAATCCAAATGCCAGAAAAAATATTATAGAAAAAATTATTTGTCCCATTCGGAATTACACAACGCTTATGGAAGTTTAGGATATTTTTTTGAAACAGCTTTATAAATACTGAAAGCAGCAACAGTTTTTATAATATCCCAAACTGAAAAGATAACGGCACCGCTGAGAAAAGCTTTAGAAAAATCTCCGCCAATAAATACTGAAAGGTATAATGCACCGGCAAGAAAAATTAAAATCTGTCCGGCTATAAATGAAAGTATTATTAAGAATGAATTGTTCTTCTTTTCAAGAATATATCCAACTAAAAAAGCTGCGAATGGAAATGTGAGTAGATATCCGCCGGTTGGTCCAAATAATTTTGCAACACCAAAAGTAAAACCTGCAAATACCGGTACCCCAATAACGCCAATGACTAAATATAATATTTGACTATACGCACCGTTACGCGAACCTAGAAACGCTCCTGAAAGTAAAACTAACATTGTCTGAAGCGTAAAAGGAACCGGTTGTGTAGGAACAGCTACCTGCGCTGACAATGCAGTAAACATAGAAAATGTTAAAATCCAAAATAATTCAGATTTTCTCATATTAATTAACGCAGTTAACAGTGAGCTATTTTTTATTTTTTCTTTTGAAGTCATAAATCCCTCTAATTAAGATGATTTACAAAAAAATTAGTTGTTTTATCTAAAAGTCTTTCAAACTTTTCTGATGTACCATTAAACGGATGAACAATATCAAATGTATGCCCGGTACTAAATAATTTATAAAATTCTGTTTGTGATTTATCCGACCAATCGTAAAGCTGCTCTGCTTCGACTATCGGAACAGCAAGATCCTGTTCGCCGTGAACAATCAGCAATGGTTTATTAAGATTTTTTAATGCTTTCTCAATATTTAAAGAACTTGTTGAGTTATTCTCAATATCATCTAGTAACCCAACATCTAATCTCATCATTTGATTTGTGCGAGTATTCAAAATTTCAAAAAAACCTTTTTTCCGCCATTCTTGATTTTGTCGTTTTGAATAGCGGTCTAACTTCGATATTGCAGCCCAAGTTACAATTGCGTCTACATCATTTCGTTTTGAAGCTGTTAAAAGAACTATTGCCCCACCGCGGCTATGACCAATCACCCCTAACGGTGTATTTCCTTTTATTTCAAAAAAATCATTTCTAAATGCGGAAATAATTTCATTTAACTCTCTAACTTCACGAGAAAATGTATTTTTTGCAAATTTTCCTAATTCAGTAAATTCTGTTTTATTTTCACCAACTCCATTATGCGAAAAATTAAAAGTAATTACAAAAAATCCTTTATTTGCGAAAAATTCGCCTAAGTATGGACCGAATCCCCAATCCTTAAAACCTTTGAATCCATGAACAAAAACTATTGTTTTATCAAAAAAAAGACTCTTATTTAAATAAGTCGTTACTCTAAGTTTTTCTCCGTCGGATGCAGAAAAAGTGTAGTCTTTATTCATACAGTGCCAAATATGAGGTTTTGAGGCGGTAAAGTCAATAAAAAGTTAATAAACAGAACAAATTCACAAATTTGGAGGTCGTCTTGAGAAAGTACGCCTTTTCCTAGACTTAGGTTGGTGCGGAAATAAAGATTGATATTCATTTTGCATCCAACGATCGAAACTCAAATATTTTTTGTCAACTACTGTCAATTCAAAATTTCTAAGACTTTCAAAATTTAGCAATCCATCAAGAAAAAAATGGAAAAACCGAATTGTAAATAAATTAGAAGCTAACTCATCATGGCTCTTATTGGATTCACTTAATCGCGGCCATTTCATTTTAATACGATCACTTGCATATCGTGAAGCTAATATTCTAAGTTCACTTAATTTATAAAACTGTATATAAAAAGTCAGAGCATCTGATGGAAAAATACCGTCGCTGAACTCAGTTTCGTTTTTATTTAATATAGAATTGCTTAGAGCAATTTTAAAATCATTAATCGTATTTAATATTTCTTCTTTTATTTTAAGTTCAAAGGTTTTGTATGAACTACCGTAGAAAAGTGAATACAATGGTCTAAACATTTGGTCATCAGAGCTGTACCCTGAAATATTTTTGAAATCAATAGTTTTGACTGAAGTTAGAAAGTATTTCTTAAATTCATCATAATATTTAAAATAATTACTAAATCTATTATTCTCATCAATTATCCGTATCTGTTCTTTCGTTTGCTTAATTCTATAAAGAGTAACTGTGATAGTAATTAATGCAAGTTCTGTAGCGGCACATTTAATAGGAAATGAATAAATATCTAGCAGATTTTCCCATGACTTTTTAGACCAACCTATTGTTAAGTAAATACCCTCAGTAAACAAAATTGAGAAGAATGATACTATTCCAAATAGGAATACAATTATTCCTAAAACAATGAGAACCTTAATATAGAACGGGTAACCAATTACAGCTTCATAATATTTTTTTATTGTTGATTTCTCATTCATAACATTTTACTTTCTTATAATTCTATTTCAGAAATTTCTGCAAGTTTAAGTAAATGTTTAAGGAGACCGATCTTTAGATTTTGATTTGAGTGGATTGGAACAGAGATTCTTTCAATTCTACCAGGTTTAATATAGATGTGATGACTTCCTTGAATCCGTTTTAATTGCCAGCCATGCTTTTCCAGCAATTTTGCTAATTCCTTCCCCGTAAAACTTTTCACACAGCAATCTCGATGATTTGTGTTTCTTTTTCTATTTGAAATTCTTTCATATCAACCGTTAAACATCCTTCAATTGCTTCATGAACATTACTAATAACTTCTTCCATTGTTTCACCTTGTGATACACAACCCGGTATTGAAGGAACTTCTGCCCAGAAACCACCTTCTTCTGCTTTATGTACAACTATTTTTAATTTCATTTTTATCCTCTTTGATATGTATAACATAACTTATTCTAAAGTTTTTATCAACATATTCTCTTTGTTCTCATTTTCTTTTACTCCTCATTTCGCTATTTTTCAATTGTCAATCAAAAATCTCCTTTTAAAAAAATGGCAAAAATCTTAGTAATACCCTCGATTGATATTCAAGACGGCAAAACAGTTCGAGTTGTACAAGGTATTCCGGAATTAGGATGCATTGAATACGCGAACGATCCTGTTGATATGGCTATGATTTGGCGTGCAGAAAATGCAAAATGTATTCATGTTGTTGATTTTAATGCTGCACACGAACATTCACATACAAATTTTAATATTATTAGAAAAATTTGCGAATCAGTTGTTATTCCCATCGAACTTGGAGGTGGAATAAGAACCTACGAAGATGCTAAAGTAGCTTTTGAATTGGGTGTTGCCCGTGTAGTTATTGGATCAATGGCTTTTGAAAATCCAAGAGAGTTTATAAAAATTTTAGATGAATTCACCCCGAATAAAGTAATTGCCGCAATTGATGTAATCAACGAAGAAGTAGTTACCAGAGGGAGGCAACAAAAAACTCATTTGCGGGCAATTCAATATGCAAAATTCTTATATTCTTGTGGTGCAAAAAGAATTGTTGTTACCGATGTTTCCACTAACGGTATGATGACAGGACCAAATATTGAGTTGTCAAAACAAATTGCTGTAGCAGCTAAAACTAAAGTAACGCATTCCGGCGGTATTGGAGGTTTTGAAGATTTGATTAAATTACAACATGAAGCTTCTGAATTTGTTGATTCTGTTATAATAGGGAGGGCACTTTATGAGAATAAATTTCCATGTCAAAAAATTTGGCGCGTTGCCGAAGCCGGAATTTTTCATTAAGAGGTCGTTATGGAAAACAACCATCAAGAAATGACTAAAAGTAGTTTTTGGACAAATCTTTTTAAGAATCCAACAGAAAAAAGCGAGTTGGAAGAAGTGCTGCTTTCCATGCCTCCTTTTAAAAATCTTAGCAATAAAAACATTAAACTATTGATGAAGGTACTCCATAACAGAATTTACGCTGCCAACGAATATATTTTTTATCAAGGAGATCCCGGAATAGGATTATATTTAATTATACGCGGGGAAATTTCAATAACTGAAGAAATAGACGGTGAAAGATTTGATCTTGCATTATTAACTCGCGGAGATTTTTTTGGAGAACTTGCTTTACTTGATGATGAAAAAAGATCTGCTTCCGCAATTGCATTGAAAGATTCTCAATTAGCTGTAATTTTCAAACCCGATCTCGATGAGTTCGTTGAAACTCATTCTAAAGACGGGATACAAATATTAAGAGGTATATCACAAATTGTTGCAACACGATTACGAAATTTGAATCAAGATTATTTTACTCTTTACAATAAAACAAGATCAAAGTAAGGAGAAAGTTATGGAACAGATAAAAAAAATCTTAGTGCCAATTGATTTTTCAGACTACTCAAAAAATGCTCTTAAATATGCGACTCAGTTTGCAAAGCAGTTTAATGCGAAGATCTACTTGGTCTATGTTGTAGAACCAATGATTTACCCGGCGGATTTCAGTATGGGTCAAGTTGCAATTCCTTCAACTGATATAGATCTTCACTCGCGTGCAGAAGAGGAATTAAAAAAACTTTCCAAAGATATTGTGAACGGTAATTCACGCGTAGAAATTTTGATTAAAACCGGTAAACCATTTGTGGAGATTATCGAAGCTGCTTCTGCAAATGATATTGATTTAATTATAATCGCAACTCACGGGCATACTGGTGTTGAGCATTTATTATTTGGCAGTACTGCAGAAAAAGTTGTTAGAAAAGCACCATGCCCGGTTTTAACTCTTCGGGAACCGGTAAAAGGATTTCAGTTTGCAAGTAAAAAATAATTTCAGTTTTAATGAAGAAGAGAATTGAAATTGGAATTAAGAAGATCCTGAACAATAAGACCTCAGGCAGCAATGATTTACTTTCCGATATTAATTCTTTGTTGCTGCATAATTTCATAAATCTTTCCGAACTAAAATTAATTATAAAGAAACTCAAAAAAGGACTGCCTACTTTTACAAATATTCAGAACTACCTTAATCGGTTAGAGAAAAAAACAAGAAGCAAAGACTCTGCTGGTAAATTCTTCCTACGTTTTAATCAAACAGAAAAAAATATCTACGATAGCATTTTCAAAAATATTTTTACTTATCTGTCAAATAAGAAAAACATTTTAACTATTTCTAATAGTAAAACAGTTTTTGAGATACTTTTTCGGTTGAACTCTGTTAACAAATTATCCGTATTTATATGTGAATCGAGACCCAGAAATGAAGGAAGACTGCTTACAAAAAAACTCGCTAACAAGAAAATTAAAACTCAATTGATCACCGAAGCACAAGTCGCCCGATATTTAGAGAAATGTGATTGTATCCTTACAGGAGCTGATTCAATTTTAAAAAATGGAGATATAATAAATAAAGTCGGTAGTTTACAGTTAGCAGTTCTCAGTAAATATTATGGAAAACCATTTTATGTAATTGCAGATAAATTAAAGTTAAGTTCAAACAATAAGTTTATCCAAACAGAAGAACCGCATAAAGAGATCTGGAATACTCACATAAAAAAAATTAGGCTGGAAAATTTTTATTTCGAAAGGATTCCAAAATTATTGATAAGTAAAATCATAACTAATTAAAAGAGCCGGCTTCGTAGCCGGCTCTTTTATAGTAACTTATTTTTTCGGAGGCATCTGATCTAGTTGTTTTGCTAATTCTCCGGCCATATGTCCAATTTGTGTATTCGGGTACTTCTTAGCTAGATCAAGCCAAATACTTTTTGCCTTTTGCAAATCTCCTTTTGCTTGTGCCAATCCGCCTAAATTATAATTAGCAATCAGACTCGTTTTATCAATGCTAAGCACTTTATTGTTGTATTCCTCCGCCTTTTTTAAATCACCTTTATTGAAATAAAGAAAGGTAAGTTCTAATAACAGATCAGTTCTTTTGGGTCCAACCTTTAAAATACTTTCGTAAAGTTTGATTGCTTCATTTGGATCATGAGCCTGAACCATTTCGGCGTATTCACGAACTTTCAACGTATCATTAGGATTTTTTTCAACAGCTGCTTTTAGTGCATTCATTTTTTCAACAGCTTCCTTCATCACATTAGATTTAGAAGGCATTTCACCATTACCCTGCTCTGTTAATCCTTTATGAACATCATCGCCGGGCATTTGGGCATTGGGGTTTAATTCTCTTGCTGAATTAGAATTTTTTGCAGCATTCGAAAAGAAAAGCACTGCAACAATAAAAATCACAAACACACCTAAATAGATATATATCGGTTTTATTTTCATTATTTCCTCTTTATTTGAAACTAAATTGTGTAACTGATTGTAATATCATTGTTGCAAAAATAACTTTTTTTATTCAGCAAAAAAATCTTTATTTTGTTGAGAGACAATAAGAAGTAGAATGAACAATATTTATAAAGAAATAACGAAAAAGCTAGCTTTATTAATTCTCTGTCTTCAATTAATATTTACATTGAGCGGATTTATTGCAAATGTAAATCCAGCCGACTGTTGCCATACTAAAAAAGTAGTTAAGAAAGTTCATCCATGCTGTAAAGAAATGGACGAAGAAAAAACTATGGATTGTGAATCCTCGCTGCCATACCAAGGCCATAGTCTTTCTAATTGCGGATGTATTCATACACATTTAGATAAAAATTCCGATTACACAGTTAACAAAAGTTTTGAACTGGGCAAAGATAATCTTGTAACTTTAATTACTTTTTATGCTGATGAACAAACACAGTTATTCAATTCTAATTTCAAACAAAAAATAGAAAAAGAACATAGTCCACCACTTTTCTTGCTTGCTTCAACCCTCCGTATTTAATTCATCTCATTTCTATCTCTAAGAAATAATTTAATTATTTCAGCGAATAGAACACTAATAAAATTCTATAACAAATTTCTATAATTCTGTAACGTAATCTCAGATTCTGCGGATTATTTTACAAAGGACGAAATAAGAAGTTTTATGAAAACAAAATTTTTCATTATAAATAATTTGAAGTACGGGAATTTCAGTTTGTACTTAATAAAATTGACAAAACTAAATGTGAGATCGGTGGAAGTTAAAGTTGGTTGTATAAGTTTGATTCGATGAGTTAAAGAAAAACACACTTTATGGAGAAAGTATATGATAGAAAAAATTATTGATTGGTCAGCTAACAACAGATTTATAGTAATTCTAATTTACATAATCGTTATCGGCTTTGGAATTTACAGCGTAGTAAATTTACCTGTAGATGCTATACCCGATCTTTCTGAAAATCAAGTAATTATTTTTACCGAGTGGATGGGACGATCGCCGCAGATAATTGAAAACCAAGTTACATTTCCGATTGTTTCCGGTTTGCAAGGTTTGCCTCACGTTAAAGCTGTCCGTGCAACTTCAATGTTCGGTATGTCCTTCGTATTTGTAATCTTTGAGGACGGTGTTGATACATATTTTGCACGTACACGCGTACTCGAAAGAATGAATACTATTCAAGCGCAGCTACCTTCCGGTATTGTACCTTCTCTCGGTCCCGACGGAACCGGCGTTGGCCATATCTATTGGTATACGGTTGAAGGTAAGGGATATGATCTTGGCGCTCTTCGTGCTGTTCAAGATTGGTATATACGTTACAAATTATCATCCGTTGATGGTGTTGCAGAAGTCGCTAGTATTGGCGGCTATGTAAAACAATATCAAGTTGATGTTAACCCGAATGATCTGCGTGCTTACAATTTAACAATTGCGGATGTTGTTAATGCGGTTCAGAGAAGTAATAATGAAGTGGGCGGAAAAATCTTAGAAATTAATGATGCCGAATATTTCGTAAGAGGGCAAGGCTATATCCAATCAAAAGATGATGTTGAAAATACAGTTATAAAAACCTCTTCGAATGGAATTCCAATCCTTATTAAAAATATTGCATCAGTTTCTTTGGGTGGAGATATAAGACGCGGCGCGCTGGATAAAAATGGTGAAGGAGAAGTTGTGGGGGGAATTGTTGTTATGCGAACCGGAGAGAATGCACAAAAAGTTATTGACCGTGTTAAAGAAAAAATTAAAGAAATCTCCCCCGGCCTCCCACCCGGAGTAGAAATTGTAACATCGTATGATAGAAGTACATTAATTAAAGAAGCTGTTGGAACTTTGGAAAGAGCTTTGATTGAAGCTTCCATCACCGTTTCAATCATGGTTATGATTTTCCTTCTCCACTTTAGAAGCATTGTAAGAATTTTGATTGAACTTCCGATTTCTATACTAATCGCATTCATACTAATGTATCTGCTTGGAATTTCTTCTAACATCATGTCTCTTGGCGGAATTATTTTAGCTGTAGGAGTAATAGTAGATTCATCAATTGTCCTTGTGGAGAACGCCTACCGTAATCTTGCTAAAGCGTTGGAAGAGAAAAAACATTTAACACCGGATGAATACAAAAAAATTTCTATTGATTCGGCAAAGCAAGTAGGCAGGGCAATATTCTTTTCTGAATTAATTATTCTAGTTTCTTTTCTTCCGGTATTTTTATTAACAGGTCAGGAAGGAAAGTTATTTCATCCGCTTGCTTATACAAAATCATTTGCGCTGATCGGATCTGCAATTGTGGTCATATCTCTTATTCCTGTCCTGATGACTATGCTGATGCGCGGCAAATTCAAACCGGAAGATAAAAATCCGACCACACGTTTTTTCATTAAACTTTATGCGCCCGTGATTCATTGGGCACTCAAACACAGAAAAATTACAATCGTTATAAATGTAATTGCATTACTTGTAACTATCCCCATGATACTCAATACAGGCTCAGAGTTTATGCCCCCTCTTGATGAAGGTTCTATACTCTATATGCCCGTAACATTGCCTGGTGCATCAATCACTGAAGTGAATAGGATTTTACAAGAACAGGATAAAATCATAAAATCAATTCCCGAGGTTCATCACGTATTGGGAAAGACAGGACGCGCGGAAACTGCAACAGACAACGCTCCGCTTAGTATGATAGAGACAATAATCTTGCTCAAACCAAAAAACGAGTGGCGCCCCGGTATAACCAAACAAGATATTGTTGCCGAACTCGATTCCAAATTACAAATACCAGGTGTACGAAACGGCTGGACTCAACCGATCATAAATAGAATAAATATGCTTTCTACAGGTGTTAGGACAGATATTGGTTTTAAAATATTTGGTCCTAATCTAGACACACTTGAAAGTTATGCCATCAAAGCAGAAAATCTTTTAAAGAAAATAAACGGTGCCGCAGATGTTGTTGCCGAGCGTGTTCAGAACGGTTACTATCTCGATATCAATATTAAACGCGATATAGCCGCACGTTACGGTGTAAATATCCGCGATCTGCAAGATATAATTGAAACTGCCATCGGCGGTCAGAATCTTGGAATCGTTATCGAAGGAAGGATGCGCTTCCCGATCAGAATGCGTTATCAAAAAGATTACCGCGACAATATTGAAGAACTGAAAAGCTTGATAGTTCCGGTTGCATTATCAAATCCTATGGCAGTTCAATCATCATCAAGCTCGATGAACGGCGGCAATATGAACAATAGCAATTCCGGCGGAATGTCTTCATCGATGGGAACTTCAAATCAAGCAAGCATTATTCCTCAAGCTTCAACAACTCAAAATGATTTTTTACTCACAAGTACAAATCAAAATACAATTACTTATCTGCCTCTTTCCGAAATAGCAGATATAAATTTGGTGACAGGTCCCCCAATGATAAGCAGTGAAAATGGAATGCTTCGTTCAATTGTTTTTATGAACACTCGAGGACGCGATATGGGAGGAGTAATGGTTGATGCGAAAAAGATTATCGAAGATGGATTGAAACTTCCCGCCGGTTACTCTTATACATGGAGCGGACAGTATGAAAGTAAAGTCCGTGCACAACAGACAATAGAAATTATAATGCCTGTTGTATTCTTGATAATTTATTTTCTCCTCTTCTTTACTCTTAAAAATTATGTTGAAGCCGGGGTTGTAATGCTCTCTGTTCCCTTTGCTCTAATTGGAGGAATGTACATGATATACATTCTCGGTTACAATTTCTCTGTAGCTGTTTGGGTTGGATTTATAGCTCTATATGGAATTGCAGTTGAAACTGGTGTTATTATGGTTGTTTATTTGCATGAAGCTCTTGATAAAAAATTACGAGCACATCAAAAAGGTTTACGTGGACCAATTACCAATCAAGATATTTATGATGCAACAGTTGAAGGTTCAGTTCTACGGTTGAGACCAAAACTAATGACAGTTTTTACTGCAATGGTTGGACTTATTCCTGTAATGTGGTCTGCCGGCACCGGATCTGATGTAATGAAACCATTGACTGCCCCGATGATTGGAGGTTTGCTTACGAGTGCGATTCACGTTCTTGTAGTAACACCCATTCTTTTTACAATAATGAAAGAACACGCACTTAAAAAAGGAAAATTAGAATTATCTAAAATGGCCGACTGGATGAAGGAGGGAGAATGACAATGGACAATTTAGAATTGAGAATGGAGAATTGTTATATGAAAAAGTCTTTGCGCAACTTTGCGTTTTACTTTGCGTTCTTTGCGTTTAATCTTTTCTTCCTTTTACTGGATCAACTAAACGCACAGCAAGTTGATTCATTAGTTGCGGAAGCAATAAAAAATAACCCGCAGTTGAAATCACTTCAATATAAAATTACGGCGTCGGAAAAAAGAACCGAATCTATCAACACTCTGCCGGCACCGAATTTTTCGGTTGAGTTTTCGCAGGTTCCGATAAAATCAATTGATATTTTTAATCAATCCATTTCAAACAACTTTGCCCTGTCGCAAATGTTTCCTCTTGGTGGAAAGTTGAATGCAATGGCAGAAGTTGAAAGGAAGAATACTCTGGTTGAAGGCAACAATTATGATATATATAAAATCAATCTCACCGCACAAATTAAAATGTCATACTATACACTTTGGTTGTATGATAGAAAAATCGAAGTCCAGACAAAAAATATTTCTCTCCTCAACGATGTAATCAAATCAATCGAATCATCTTACTACACAAACAAGATAAATCAAGCGGATATTCTTACTCTTCAAAGTGAAATCGCATCTTACGAGACACAACTTTTAATTATGGAAAAACAAAAGGAAGCTGAAATTTACAAACTCAATAAATTTTTAGGACGTAATCTTGATTCTAAAAACGTTTATGCAGTTGAAGATTTCCCGGCAGATTCTCTATCATCTTCTCAATCAAAATTGGAAGAGCTGCTGGGTTATTCAAATCCGACCTTGAAAAAAATGGGCAGCATGATTGAAATGAATAAAGCAATGATCGTGGCTAATAACCGTGAGCTGATCCCGGATTTAATGGTCCAGGGAATGATTATGAGAATGCCGCAGGGAATGACCTTAACATCCAAAAGCGATCTTTCAATGCTCGATCCCAAAACAGAAACAATGTATTCACTCATGTTCTCCATCAATCTTCCCTTTGCACCCTGGTCTATTAATAAATACAAGGCGAAAGAAGAAGAGTTATACGCCGGAATCAGCAGCATTGAATATGAAAAATCCGATATGCAGCGCGAGATGGCATCTCAATTGAAAGCGGCTCTTGTTAAATATAATACTGCAGTTGATTTAACAAGACTTTACAATGACAAAGTAATTCCACTATACAGTAAAGCCGCCGAATCGCAAGTTTCGGCATATCAAAACAACAGGACAGGAGTTACAACAGTAATTGATTCTTACCGTATGTTGCTAATGCAGCAGATGAACTATTATATGTCCAAAGCCGATACGCAAATGTCGCTTGCAGAAATTGAGATGATGGTTGGGAGAAAGATGGATGAGTTTTGATGGGGAATGGTTAATGGGAAAGATCATTTCATTAATGATTATTAAAAATAAATGGGAGGAGAAATAAAATGAACTCGAAAACAGAAGAATTGTTACAAAGAACATTTACTTTCGGAGTAGATACTTTGAAATTCCTAAATGCTCTACCATCTACAACTGTAAATAAAGTTATTATCAACCAACTGGCAAAATCTTCAACTTCAGTTGGTGCAAATTATGAAGAATCACAAGCTGCTGAATCAAAAGATGATTTCATTCATAAGATTGGAATTGTTTCTAAAGAAGCAAGAGAATCGAAATTTTGGTTAAGAGTTTTAAATGAGTTGTTGAAAGATGAAAATCAAAAGAAACAGATAAAGATTTTATTAGAAGAATCCGATCAGCTATGTAAAATCTTTACATCAATAAAATTAACATCACAAGAAAATAAAAAGAAGAAATAATATGAAAACTATTAAAGAATATTTTACATCCACCTTCAACCATAGTCCATCAACCATAGTCCATCATCAATCATCCATCATCCATCAACCATTATACATAGCTCTTCTTTTGGTTGTATTACTGGTAGCTTGTTCAACAAAAAATAACGAACAATCAAATACAGCTGTTAAGGAGTACTGGACTTGCACAATGCATCCGCAAGTCCACATGGATAGACCCGGTGTATGCCCGATCTGCGGAATGGATCTTATCAAAAAAGTTGAGGACGAGAAAGGAGAACCGGCTAACGACAAAGACATGGCTAACATGGTTACACTTAGTAACAAAAAACAAGTTCTTGCAAATGTATCAACAATTATTGTGAAGAAAGAAAATCTTCAAGAACAAGTTACTGCATACAGCTATTTGGATTTTGTTGAGAACAACCGGAAAACAATTTCAGCCCGTTTCAACGGAAGGATTGAAAAACTTTTTGTTGACAAGACCGGAGATTACATAAAGAAAGGTCAACCGTTGTTTGAAATTTACAGTCCGGATTTAGTGCAAGCTCAGAATGAATATCTTATTGCGCTTAATAATTCGTCAAATTCCTCTTCCCTTTTGAAAGCAACGAAGAAGAAGTTGGAAATCTTCGGATTAATACCTGAACAAATTCAAACACTTGAAAGGACACGCGAGATTAATATCACTCTAACCTATTTCTCACCTGTAAGCGGAACAGTTATTGAGAAGAAAGTTCAAGAAGGTGCTTATGTAAATGAAGGTACTGCGATTTATGATGTTGCTGAACTTTCAACATTATGGAATATTGCCGAAGTGTATGAAAATAATTTGTCTAATGTAAAAATCGGCAGTTCGGTTAAACTTCATTTACGCGCTTATCCGGGAGAAGAATTTAGCGGAAGAGTAACATTCATTTATCCTGTAATAAACTCGCAAACAAGGACTGTAAAAGTGAGAAACGAATTTTCTAATTACGGCGGTAAACTTAAACCCCAGATGTATGGTGAAACTGTATTCCACAATGCAGGCGGACAAGGATTACTTGTTCCGGAAGATGCTGTTATTATAGCAGGCAAAAGAGCGGTAGTATGGACAAAAACCGGAGACGGAATGTTCGAAGCACGCAGCGTACTAATTGGTAATCGGTTTGGAAATAAATACCAAATAGTTTCCGGTTTAAATGAAGGCGATGAGATTGCGGCTACCGGCGGCTTCTTAATTGATTCCGAAAGCCAGCTTAAAAGTGGAATGCCGACAGGACATCAGCACGATGGAACCACACAGCCGCAAAAAAAGAAATCTTCCGATGGAATGGAAGGAATGAAAATGTAAGGCTAGGTTTAGCACAATAATTATCAACAAATTAGAAAGGGATCAAAATTATGAGATCAATAAAAATATATTTAACCACTATTGCGCTTTTTATGATGCTGTCATTACAGATTAACGCACAGTCTAATCTACACAGTGATCATTCAAAAATGGAAATGAAAAAAGATTCTGTAAAATCAGAGAATATTGTTCGTAAAGGTGTTATCAATCTTAAAACAATTGATAAGAACAAGGATGGCAAAATTTTTCAGGATCAAATGGATTGGAATGTTCTGTCCGATAAACCGGGCAAATGTCCTCTGTGCAAAATGACTTTGAAAGAAGTAACACTTAAAGAAGCAAAGAAAAATCTGATTGAAAATGGTTTTAAGGTAAAACAATAATAAGCAGGATAGAATCTGAGACAAATCCATCTTGCTATTATTGATAAGAAACAGAAACTAAATATTAACTAATAACTAATGGAGTAACAAAATGAAAAATCAAAATAATTTTCGAATGCAGAACATCATAATGCGAATGTTTGTGGCAGTTCTTTTCCTATCTCTAATAGGAAGTGTTTCAATATTAGCTCAGCATCAGCATGACGGCACCGGAATGGGTGGAAATCAAAATATGCAAATGCAAGCGATGCAAAAGCACATGGGCGATATGCAAAACATGATGACTAAAATGAACGGTATGATGGAAAAGTCGTCACAAATGATGTCTATGATGAAATCCGGGATGGGACAAGGAAACAATATGGGGAACATGAATTCTAAGATGCTTCCAATGATGCAAGGCATGGATGGCATGGGAAAGAACATGAAAGATGTTCTTGGAGAAATGTCAAAGATGATGGGCGATAAAGATATGATGAAGGATACTGAAATGATGAACAACATGAAGGATATGATGGGCAATATGAAATCAATGATGAAAGATTATGATGAGATGCTTAAGATGATGGACAAAACACAACAAGGCGGGAAAAAATGATTTCTCACCAAAGAAAAACTTTGATGAAGAGAAATATCAAGAAGCCCCAAATGGGTTTCTTGATTCTTTTTCTTTTTGCGGCTAATAATTCCTTTGTGTTTGGACAAGAAGGGTGGTCGCTTTCAACATCTCTTCAATATTCCGGCGGGAATTACCTGTATAATAATTCCAACAGAATTTTCTATATCAACGGAGGCGCCGGTTATCAGGCTAAGGATTGGAGTATCAGCATTTCTGTCCCGGTTGTTTCTCAAAGCTCAGGCGGAGTTAGCCAGGTTGGAGGTATGATGTTACCGAACGGGAACAATGGCGATCAAAATAATATGATGGGCGGAAATAGTGGCGGAATGATGGGTAATAACGGCGGGATGATGGGTAACGGCACTTATAATTCTACACAGTCCGGAAGTATGTCTTCATCAAATCATTTTGGTTTGGGAGATATTTATCTCTATGGTTCATATAATCTTTTGGATGAATTTACTTCGTCTTTGGATTTGAACTTAAACCCATTTATAAAATTACCCACCGCAAACAAAACAAAAGGATTAGGAACCGGCGAATTTGATTACGGCATTTCTGCAAGTGCAAAAAAAGCATTTGATACTTTTGTGACTTTTGCAGATCTCGGTTACATAATAATTGGTAAACCGGAAAATGTTAATTACAAAAATCCGATTAGCTACGGTTTAGGTTTTGGGAAGTTTTTCAATGATGGCGATTATTCTTTACTCCTTTATTATCAAGCATACACAACAATCCTTGAAGGATATGATTCGCCCAAACTAATATCGTTGGGATTCAATTATAAACTCAATCCAACGTTAACGCTTTCTCTTATCGGTTCAGCCGGTTTAAGTAATGTTACTTCGGACTTCTCCTTTTCAAGCGGATTGAAATGGAATTTATAAACATAACGTTTCTGAAAGGACTGTTATGAAAAGTATTCTATTAGTAATAATATTTTTATTAGCTGTTTTTACCTTTAATATATATGCACACGGAAAAGAACATGACAAGAACAAAAAAGTAAAAGCAGATACATTAACAATAGTTAACGGAGATACAATCGCTGTAAACGGTCATCCCAAAAATTTTAATATGCCTACGATGACCGAAGCCGAAAAGAATGAGGATACATTTGAACTAAAACCATCTGAGGAAATATTTGAACATCTTCACAATAAAATTGTCCACTTCCCTATTGCAATTGGAGTTCTTGCATTCTTTTTTTCGTTGTTACAGCTCAAACGGAAAAATTATGACACAACGGTCCTTATCCTAGTCGTTACCGGATTAGTCTTTTCAGTTTTGTCATTCTTCACAGGATTGAATCAAGTACAACCGTTTGAAGGAACAAGTAAATATTGGGTAGTTGAACTGCATCGAAATTTCGGTATCAGTGTCATGATTACTTACTTTGTCTGGGTGTTTTTTCTTCTTGTTGATAAGATTAAAAAATATGAGTGGATTATTGGTGCAATAATTTTTGTTATGATTTTGATTACTGCCTTTTTAGGCGGAGTAATAGCACACTAGAATTATTTACAAAAATGAGAACGGGACATGTCCAATCCATGTCATTAAAATAGATTTAATAAATCAAAAGGTGGTTATATGAAAAAATATATAAGTAGCTTTCTGGCACTGTTGTTTTTAACAACAATATCTCTTTCTGCGCAAGGAATGAAAAGCGGCGGAATGGGATTTATGTTTCCAGATACATTGGCGCAGGTTTCACTCACCGGCAAAGTTACTATTGATAATTCTCTTCCCATGCCGATATACTATCTCGACGTAAATGGCGACAACACAAATGAATACTATCTTAACTTCGGTCCAATCTGGTATTCACCGGATAATTCAACAGCAGTTAGGCCAAGCAACGGAGATCAAGTTACTATCATAGGCGGACAAATGAACAGCTCAATGAACATGAACGGGCTGCCGATGATAATTGTTTATCAAATTGATGGAAAACTTTGGAGAGATCCGTTCGATCCGATGTGGAATAGTTTTGGAAACAATACACATATGATGGGACAACATGCAGGCAATTGCAGCGGCTACGCTTTTGGCGTCAGCGGAACAACAGCTCAGAATGTAACTTTATCCGGAACTGCTTTAGTTGATACAACTTATTTTATGAATCTATACTACTTAGATGAAAATCAAGACGGTAAACCGGATTACTTTTTGAATTTTGGTCCGTGGTGGTATGAACCGAATACAGGTGCAAAGAGGCCCAACAATGGTGATAACATAACAATCGTTGGAGGGAAATTGCAAGCAACAAATGGCTTAAGTGTTGTAATAGTTTATCAGATTAACAGTAAAGTGTGGAGAGATTCTTCGTTAATAGGAAAATATTTTGGCGGAGGATGGATGCGAAAAAATAATAGTAACGATAAGGTGATGAATCCTTTTGATGAAAATGATTTCATGGTGATGGGAAGCGGTTGGAACATGGGCGGTATGATGACGGATTCTATGTTTGCAAGAATGCTGGAATTGAATCCGTACAATATACCCAAAAGCAAAGGAGAAAATATTTTTAAATGTTATGAGATCGGAATATTTAATTCAAACGGCTCCAACGGAATGATGCAGAGCGGCTGCGGCGGAATGATGAATTTTGGTTCTAACGGTAACTTTCAATTTCATTTCAACGATAAACAAATACAGGCTTACCACATTGATAAAAACAGTTTGAGAGTAAAATACTGGAACAGCCAAACAAATCAATGGACTATTATTTCCAACGTTGTAATTAACTCATCTACTAATACAATTACTTTTTCTAACAGCCAGATTGCCAGCTATTATATTTTAACTTCCGATAATGTTACTGTTGTTGAATATGATGCAACTGTTCCTACGGGATATTCTCTCGAACAAAATTATCCAAACCCATTCAATCCAAACACTAACATCAGTTATACTCTACCTAATGAAGAAAATATCGTTCTGAAAATTTTTGATATCTCCGGAAGAGAAGTTAAAACATTGGATAGCGGTTATAAGCAAGCCGGGCGGCACACAATAACTCTAAATGCTGATAACTTTGCAAGCGGGGTTTATTTCTATCAATTAAATGCCGGCTCATTTATTGCAACCAAAAAATTCGTGCTAATGAAGTAACACTTTGTACATGGTCTTTATAATTGACTTGCTTTAGTCTTTTTGATGTTAATGATTTTTGTATTACATAATTAAAATTTATTGAAAAAACGGCTTATCGGAGGAAATATGTTACACAAAAGTAATTTCACAAAACTCTTTATCGTCGTTGCATTATTAATTGCATCCTCGACATTCGCTCAAGACAAATCTATGCATATGAATATGAAAGGCATGAAGTCTGCAAAACAAACCGCTGATTCAAGTATCGTGCGAAAAGGGGCGATAGATTTAAAATCTATTGATAAGAATAACGATGGGAAAGTTTATCAATGTCCTATGGAAGCGAATGTTCTATCAGATGAAAAAGGTGAATGTCCTTTATGCGGAATGGATATTAGAGAAGTAACAGTAGAAAAAGCAAAAGAAAAATTATTAAAAAGAGGATTTAAAGTTTCTGAAACAGAATTAAAAGAAAATATCGGGACTGAAAATAAATCAGCCGAAGCAAAAGTTAGTATTTGGAACCAAGTCTGCCCGGTAACCGGTGAAGATGTAGATTCCGAGACACCTACAGTAGCATATCAGGGGAAAACAATTGGATTTTGCTGTGCAGGATGTATTAAAAAATTCCAAAAGGATCCCGAAAAGTATATGAAAAATCTAAGCGAAGACGGATCAAAATTCGTAGGTAAATAGTTTCATTTAGAGCCTAAGAACACTTACTTGGGCTCTTTTTTATTACGATAATTGAACTATTCAGTCTGCAATTTGTTTTGAATATAGCTTAAATGTTCCGGTATTCATTATTTACATTTTATGATTATAGGCTAACTTTTTAGATCATATTGTTAGATTTTGATAGACAATCAGACAAAATTTACTTATTTTTGAGCGGTGATTTTTATTAGCACATATCAAATAACTACTTATAAAGATAAGTTTTGTACTCTCTTTTCAAATCCACTTCAGAGGCAAATTAAGTAAGGAGAAAATATTCATAAGAAGAATATTGCCCTTCTTTCGGAACTTTATAGCGAAATAAGAGTCAAAAAGTAAGTTTCATTCAACAAAAAAAATTAGTTTATGAGTAAAAATATAACTCAAGGAGATAGTAAGAATTGAAGATTACGAAGCAATTTACAAACCGGGAGAGTAAATCTTTAGATCAGTACCTTCAAGAAATTGGTAAAGTTGATCTTCTTACACCAAATGAAGAAATTGAATTAGCAATCCGTATTAAAAAAGGCGATCAATTAGCTTTAGAAAAACTTACCAAGGCTAATTTACGTTTCGTTGTAAGTGTTGCCAAACAATACCAAAATCAAGGACTTCCTCTAGGCGATTTGATTAATGAGGGCAATTTAGGTTTGATAAAAGCCGGAAGAAGATTCGATGAAACACGCGGATTCAAATTTATTTCTTATGCTGTTTGGTGGATCAGACAATCAATCATGCAGGCAATTGCCGAACAATCAAGAATGGTTCGTCTTCCTCTGAATCGTGTTGGTGCTTTGAATAAAATGGGGAAAGCACTCAGCCAGCTTGAACAAGAATATGAAAGAAGACCAAGTCCAGAAGAAATTGCTAACCAGCTTGATATGGATGTTTCCGATGTTACTTATGCTATGCAGATTGCAGGCCGTCACGTTTCGATGGATGCACCGTTTGCTCACAGCGAAGACAACAATAACAGTTTGTTAGATGTTATGCCTAACGATGATCAGCCGGCTCCCGATTTTACTCTTATGAAAGAATCATTGAAAGCAGAAATCGAAAGATCACTTTCTACTTTGACAGAAAGAGAAGCTGAAGTTATTCGTCTTTACTTTGGATTAGGAAAAGAACACTCACTTACATTAGAAGAGATTGGTGAAAAATTAAATCTAACCCGTGAACGTGTTCGTCAAATAAAAGAAAAGGCGCTAATAAGATTACGCCATTCTACACGAAGTAAGAACTTGAAAGCCTATCTTGGTTAATATTAGTTAATTTATTAAAGCCCCTTGCATTGCGAGGGGCTTTTTTGTTTTAAACTGTTTATTTTTGAACTGCTTAGAATTCATAATTTAGGAACCATGTGAAAACTTTATTAAGAATATTTTTCATTTCGATCTTATCTTTATCTCAGATCAATGCACAAAAAGAAATTTTAGGTTATTGGTCCGGTAAATTGAAAATGATTAACATCGAATTGGATTTCCAAATTAACGTAACCAAAACAAATAAATCATTAAATGGATTCATCAGCATTCCCACACAAAAAGTAAGTGAATATAAATTACCGGTTTTTACATATAAGAAAAATCAAATCCATTTTGAACTGCCAAGTTCCGCCGGTACTGCAAAATTTGACGGCAAATTAAAAGCTGATTCAATTAATGGAACACTTCTGCAAGCAGGCATGAAAGGAACATTCAGTTTAGGTAAGACAACACAACCTATAGTTCAGAATCAACCGGCTGAACAGATTGATGAGCCCGTTCCCTACTTAAAAGATGATATAGCCTTTAAGAACGGACGGATTCTGCTAACCGGAACATTAACAATACCAAAGGCTGATGGAAAATTCCCAGCAATAATTCTACTAACAGGAAACGGCCCACAAGATAGAAATGAAGATATTTTCGGATTCAAAATTTTTAAAATTATGGCCGATTATTTAACGCGCAAAGGTTTTGCCGTTCTTCGATACGATGACCGCGGAGTCGGCGGATCAACCGGCAATACAATGCAATCAACAACTGAAGACTTTTCTAACGATGCACTCGCTGCAATCGAATTTCTAAAAAAACAAGATAACATTGACCGGACAAAAATTGGTTTACTGGGTCACAGTGAAGGTTGCCAAATTGCAGAGCTTACGGCAGTTAATTCTAAAGACGTTTCCTTCATAGTATTGCTTTCAGGCAACGGTGTTGACGGCGGCAAAGCATTGATTGAACAACAAAAATTAATTTTGAAAGCGAGCGGCGTTGCCGATTCTTTAATAGCACAAAATCTGGAATTACAAAACAAAATAAACTACGCACTCTATAATGATATTGATATTAATAGTTTGCAAAAAGATATAAAAGCATTTGCCGAAAAAGATTATGAAGGTTATGGTAAAGAAGTAAAAAAATCTATACAGGATAAAGAAACATATATTAATTCTAATGTTCAGTCGCAGATAAATATTTTTAATAATCCTTGGTTTAAATTTTATGTTAAATACGATCCGATACCAACATTAGAAAAAATTAAAATTCCGGTGTTAATGTTATTCGGAGAATTTGATTTACAGTTTCCATCATCATTAAACAAACCGAGAATGGAAGAAGCACTTGCTAAAGCCGGGAATAAAAATTTCAAGTCAATTATATTCCCGAAAGCAAATCATCTGTATCAAGAAGCAAAAATCGGAAGTCCAACTGAATATTCCGTATTGAAAAAGGAATTTGTACCCGGTTTCCTGGATACAATTGGAGATTGGGTTTTAAACGTTATAAAGTAGTTTATTCATGCAGTGTAACAACTAAACCGTTAAAACGGTTTTATGGATGAGTTTTTTCTAACCCCGCGATTAATCGCGGGGTTAACCAAAGGAATCGTGATCTGTCTAACTGTTTTAACAGTTTACTAAACTATTGCAACATGTTTATTCAATTCTTTTAAATACAGGAAATAATATGTCAGTTAATCAAAATCCCGTAGCTGGACTTGCAAGTCTAATGGGTAACACCCCCCTTTTAGAAATTAAACTTTTATTTAACGGTGAGAAAAGAAGAATTTTTGCTAAGGCAGAAAATCTAAACATGACAGGAAGCATCAAGGATAGGATGGCATTTTACATTTTTAAGAACGGATATGAAAAAAATAATCTAAGACCCGGTGCGTTAATCATTGAAGCAACAAGCGGAAATACCGGTATTGCTTTTTCTGCTATCGGCAGAGCTCTCGGGCATCCTGTAACTATCTTTATACCGGATTGGATGAGTAAAGAAAGAATTAATCTCATTAAAAGTTTTGGTGCCAATGTTGTTTTAGTAAGCAAAGAAGAAGGAGGATTTCTTGGTAGTATTGCACGCGCTGAAGAATTAGCAGCTAAAACAGAAAATTCTTTTCTTCCAAGACAATTCTCTAACAATGATAATTGTGAAGCACATTACCGTACAACAGGACCGGAAATTTTTTGGCAATTACAATTTCACGGAATAAAACCTGATGCTTTTATTGCAGGTGTCGGAACCGGCGGAACTATTATGGGAACAGGACGATTCCTAAGAGAAAAATATCCCGACATAAAAGTTTATCCTTTAGAGCCGACCAATTCTCCAACACTGTCAACCGGATATAAAGTCGGCAAGCACCGTATACAAGGCATATCCGATGAATTCATTCCGCAGATATTAAAATTAGATTCCTTAGATAAAGTTGTTGATGTTGACGATGGCGATTCAATTATTATGGCGCAAAAACTTGCGGCAGAACTCGGCATTGGCGTTGGAATTTCATCGGGAGCAAATTTACTTGGTGCATTAAAAATTCAGAATGAACTTGGTAGGGATTCCGTTATTGTAACAGTTTTTTCGGATGATAATAAAAAATATTTAAGTACGGATTTATTTAACGAAGAACCAATTAAAAAAGATTTCTTATCTCCGCATATAAAATTATTGGAAGTTCGCGCGCTGAAACGTGTTTGTTATACCTGCTGTAATCCCGATGAATGTTCGGAATCGCATTTGGAAACGGCATTTGAGTTACCGAATGGCTGTCCAAGAAAGGTTGAAACAAAACTCTAGTATTTTCACAAGTAGGTGTGATACTAAGCGCGCTACGATTAAAGATTTACTTTTCTTTTTTTGCAATTAGCTTTTTGCTCTTGGCAAAAACAATTTCCTTCGGCGGTCAAGGTTCATACAAGTGACTGGTATTACGAATTCTCAATTCCATTTATTAATAAGCCAATTTTTAAGCGGACTCAAATCAAGTTGTTCGGCAAATTCTTTCATATAAGGTATTTTTTTTACATCATCCATCTTTATAATCACACCCGATGGAAAAACCGGTGATAAACGATAGTAATTATTTTTTAATATCTGCTTGCATTGGTAATCGGCAATTCCGTTTACTCCATCCATCATCAATGAGATTAATGGTTTGATCCATTGTGCTTCTCCCCAATCTAAAGATTTTCCTTTTATGTAATTCAAGGAAATTCCCGTTCCGAGTGAAAGCAGAACAATCTCATCAAGTTTAGGAGGAGAAGAAATGCTACGGATATCCTGCGACTGAGATAAAGCACACATACTGGGATTACTTGCAAAAACACCACCGTCAATATAACCGTCAACGGACGGGAAAAATGTTGGTGCAGCACTTGTATATAATCCAACTTTATATGCTAATTCTTCACCATCACTATCAGCTCCTTCAAAGTTGTGAAATATTTTCGGTTTCCAACTTCGTGCATTTGCACTCTTTGATTCATTATCAAGATCAAACGCCGTAACAAGAACTTTTTTCTTCAATGCTTTTAATTTGATGTTCCCAAAAATTCTTTTTAAAACTTTTTCCAGGTTGGTTATATCATAATCTGCACCGATCAAATTACCAAGATCTTTAATATCATCTAACCAAGAATCATCAAATATTTTTTCACCATCATCTATATAAACTTTTTGCATGACAGCCGGATCCATATTATTCGCAATACCTAATGCTAATAATCCGCCGGTAGAAGTTCCGGCAATTAAATCGGCTTTATTAAGAAAATTTTTCAACGCCAGATCAGTATTCAAACGTAATAATACTGTTGCAGGTATTATTCCTCTAATACCTCCGCCATCTAAAGAAATGATGCGATATTTTGCCATAATAATATCTCCTTTCTATTTGCTCGCCACGTTCAAAAGCCGTAATGATAACTACGTGACAGCAGAATAAATTCATTTGTTTTAGTCGGATTCAGCTTTCACACGAGTGTCTGTTGCTATCCAGTTTACTTCCCAGGTTTTGCCGCCATCATCCGAGAATGCCTGTTCAAATCTGCAAGAATTAGGGGTAATATCAGAGATTACAAATCGAACAAAGATCGCACGGCCGTTAAGTGTTTCCTGGCTGAAAAATTCGCCGCGCCCATTTTTAAATTCGCCGATTGTAGGTTGTGTCATCGTTCCGCCGTTGATGCTTGCAAAATTGAGACTCCACTGGTGTGATTGCGGATTGTAAAGACGCAGACTCAGACCTTCGAAGTGGCCTGCTTTACCATCAACTACTAGTTCAACCAAATTGGCGCGACCGTTCCAAACTTTTCTTACAATAGTAGTGCCCTCATATTCTACCCATTCGGTTGAGCCGCTTAACGGGTGCACTAGCCGCGATAGATGGGTTTTCCATGTACCGATCTCAAAATCAAAATCTTGCTGCCCGTCTCGAGCAGTTTTAATTTGTTGAGGGTTTGTTCCCGGTGTATCAGACTTCTTCTGCGCGAAAATATGAAGCGGCTGTAAGATGACAAGCAAGCTGAATACCAGGAGAAAAGTTCGAGAATGTTTGAGCGCGTTCTCAATGTATTGTTCTGTATAATCTTTTAGTTTGAAATATTGAAAACGATTTTGGAAGATAGAGGAAAGTGTGAATAATTTTTTCATTTTTTTCAACCTTTCTTTTTAATGATAACCCCATGACTTTTATTTTCAGATACTCTTGGCGGACAAGACCCGTATTTTGTATAACAATTTATTTTGCCAAGAAGTTTTCTTTGCGACGGGTGATTAGGCTAATATTAACCCGGCATCATAAAAGCTAATCAAATAGATCGGCAAGATTTTTTATTCCTTCTGCGCTTACGCGAAAGACTGTCCATTCATCCATCGGTTTTGCACCAAGATTTTTATAGAATTGAATCGCAGGTTCGTTCCAATCCAAAACGCTCCATTCAATTCTTCCGCAGTTTCTTTCGAGTGCAAGTTTTCCAAGAAATGTTAGGAGAAGTTTTCCTATCCCAATTCCGCGCAGATGCGGTTTGACAAAAAGATCTTCAAGATAAATTCCCGGTTTACCAACAAACGTAGAAAAGTTATGAAAGAAAAGTGCAAACCCCGCAGCTTCATTTTTATAGTCGGCAATTATCACTTCCGCAACTGTTCTCTTTCCGAAAAGTGTCTCATGCAGTAATTCTTCAGTTGCAACAATTTCGTGAGAAAGTTTTTCGTACTCTGCAAGTCCGGTAATTAAATTGAGGATCAGCGGAACATCTTTTTTTTCTGCAAAACGGAAAGTAACATCCGGGTTTTTTGTTTTTATTAAACTGTTCATAGAATACTCTTAGTTAGAAATTTTGGATGGGAATATAATTCTATATTTCTTTGGCTGTCAAGGTAAAGACCTTGACCAAGTTTAAAAAACCTTCCTTCCCTCTTCGCTGCGAAACGGAGCGAGTAGTGAAGGACCAGGATCAAAGATGTTGGCTTTAGCCACATTTAATGCGACAAAGTCGAAGTTCTTTTCTGACTGTCCAACGGGCTAAAGCCTGCATACAGCAGGCAGGCTCGTTGCAATTTACTTAACCTGACAGCATTGGGATTGGGATGAACTTTTTATTTTTTCCAGAAATGTTTTTTCTTATTTGCAGCCGTACAGCTTCCTCCCATTGAAATGCTTAAACCAAGCAGATAACCGAAATTATACCATCCGCCGTTATTGTAAACTGCATAGATTGCAACATTGCTGTCAAACAGAGAAATAATAAAAGCTATCGGTGCAATCATTCCGTGCCATAGACCGTACCAGAAGCCAACCGGTTTAATATCTACTGCATATTGATATTGAATTGCATCTGCGCAGCTGCTTAACAATACAATTAATATAACCGAAGCTATAATGACTAATAATTTTTTGTAATACATTTTTTGTCCTTTAATTATTGAAAAGAATATTTATTATTAAATCGTTATAACTTTTTAATAACAATTCCTTCCTCATCGAATTTATTTGCCGAATGCAGAGAAATGGTCGTCGTTGAGACGCTTGTTTGACAATGCATTATTCTATAAGTAGATCCTTGAGACTAATTTTATCATCTAAGTCAGCATCTATAATATTATCAATTAGTCCTTGTAGTTTAGATGATTTTGTTTTATTTCTTACAGTAGCAATTTCTTTATAGAATTCCTTTGACTTAACTAAAAGTATAAAATTAAAAAAGCTGTCTTCCTTTATATTCGTATCGTAAAACAAATAGTGAGTATCGTTTTTATCCTTGTTTAATTCATATATATAATGATCAACCTTCCCTTGAGCATAAGATTTAGCTTCTTTAATCATAAAATCAAGATCAACAACTTCATCGAGAATATTGAACTTGTTTGAAAATATCTGGAGACCAAAAAAAACATGAGTTTTCTTAAAAAATAAAAAATACTCTGAGACTATACGATCAGTTATTTTTGTGTTAGAACTAGTAAGAACTATTATAGGTTGCCCAAAATCTGTATTGCTTCTACATGTGTAGAATTTTAAGGATCCTTCTGAATTCATGATCTTCTCCTAATTTGATTGCCTATCTGTGTTGCCAATAACCTCGTCCGGTTGAGGTGCTTGTTATGCATCATTTTTATATCTGTCAGGTAATGGATTATTCTTTATGTCATTAATTGCTTCGAGTAATTTAATTGTAGCTTCCCCGTCCAACGAATCTCCTTTATACCTTACTTCATATAGTCCTTGAAGATTTGAAGGCAGTTTAACTCCATCTTTTACAAGTAATATGAATCGTCTTCCATAAAGTGCCATAGCTGCACCTATCTCAATGAGAACATTTGGATTAATAATAGTTATTTCATTTGCATCTTTATCAATCAATTTCTGTTCATCTTCAACATGAATAATTGCAGCGCCACATTCACGCATATCATCCATAACTTTATCAGGTACTGGTTTAGAAACAGACGATTTATCAATTGACACTACAGGAATAAGTTCCCCAAATCCTAATAATTTTTTTATTGGTTCAATAAACTCTTTATTCTTCCCGTGAGTAATAAATACTTTCCGATTGGTTTGTGCCTTAATATTTTTTTCTTTAGAGTCTAGTTCAGAATCTTTTTCTAGTTCTTTGTTTTTCTCTTCCTCATTAATAGTTTCTTCAACTATTTCATTGTCTTCGTTCAATGAAGATGCCTTATCTTGATCAACGCCAGTAAGATCAACATATTTTTTACCTTTGATCTCCCTTAATAATCCAACAGATTCAGCACTATCCAAAATAAGTTTATAAACAGATTCTGCTTTGCCTTTCGGAACTCCCATATCTTCCAAAACATTCATTGCAATATCGTTACGAGGAAGCGGGGAAGAATTATATTTGTTCAGGAATTCCTTTGAGATTCTTGGTTTTAAAGTAGCTTCTCTTTTTGCTTCAATGTCATCGCCTTCTTTTAATGGCTTCACAATTCTTTTACCTAGAGGTGTTAATGTTATTTGTTGCGCATTATATCCTCCATCAGTCAATCCATAAGCAATAGAGGTACCGCATAATTGTCTAAATGGTCCAGCAGAGGGAGACATATTTAACGCTGATGCAAGTTGAAGTGGTGTTACGGGACCGCCAGCATAATTTTCACTTATTGACTTTGGAATACGCAATGCTTGTTCTAGTGATTGAGCTGGTACATCGGATTGGGAAATATACTCCCTTTTAGTTTTGGTTGTATTTTGCTTCATATTTTTGCTCATAAGACACCTATATTATTTAATATTTATGATGCATAACGGCATTGTTTTTAAGCTGCTTCAATGAAAAAGCTGTCCGTATTGAGCGACGGATTAATCTAAAATAAATCAATAATTTTTGTTTCGCTTTATCTTTTTAACTCTCTTCTTTTTCATTTTCCTTTCTAGAAATAAAGTGCCTACAGAATAGTCCCTCACACTTCCAACCTCAATTGTAGTTCTTTTCTTTTGAGAGTTAAATTCTAGTAAAGGAGATGCAATACGAATAAGTAATGTTTCAAGTTCACGTTGATGGACTTTGTCAGGAATTGTATAAAAAGAATAATATTGTATTTCAAGTGGATGCGCTTGATAACGAGTTTTAAGGCGATAAAATATTCCACCTAGACCAACGTAACGAGAGTAACCCATGGAATCATGAGCGATATAAATTCCTTGCCTAGGAATATCTTTGCTAATCAAATATTCCTTCACTTTTGACAAAGATTCAATAGGCAATTTTTCAGCAACAATTCTAAAAAGATGATTAGATTTTTCTTTTTTGAAAGATTTAACAGACCCATAATTTATTTGCCAAATATTATTTGACCAAATTCTTTTGTCTTCAATTGTTTTTTTTAATTCTTTTCTTTTGACCATCTCAATCCTCTCTTCATGTTATTTAGGATAACGATTAGCTTGCGGCCAACAGATATAGTCATGGTTGTGTCTTATCAAACTAAATATTTTACTGCACAGTAAAGGAATAATCTATTTATATAAATGATAAATACTTTCTGGAATGAAAAACTGGGAAAAGAAATTGATAGAATTTTGGATCATAAGAGACAACCCCTTGTTCTGTTTACAACTTAAAATAATAATGGGAATAGATCAAGGGAAAATTACAAATTGAGAATTATGAATTACAATTTTAGAATGGGATTTGTTGACAATCAGTGGTTAGTTGTCGGTAGGTTTTGTTTTATTAAATCGTAATTCGTAAATCGTAAATCAAAAATTATTTCACCGGGTGTCTTTCGACAAGTTTATTTACAACGTTTTCAAGCTCAATATTTTGTTCGGCTAACATTACAAACAGATGATAAATTAAATCCGCAGTTTCATTTACAATTTCATTCTTATCGCGGTTCTTTGCCGCTATAACAGTTTCAATTGCTTCCTCACCAACTTTCTGAATTATTCTATTGGCGCCTTCCTTAAATAATTTTGTTGTGTAAGAGTTTTGCGGAAGATTTACTTTTCTATCTTTTATCAACGCACTCAACCGGTTTAGAAAATTAATATTAGATTTCTCAACACCGAAGCATGAGTAATCACCCGTATGGCAAGTTGGGCCAACGGGTTTTGCAAAGATCAACAATGAATCATTATCACAATCTTTTTTAATATCTACAAGATTTAAGAAGTTGCCGGATGTTTCCCCTTTTGTCCACAATGCGTTTTTAGTTCTGCTAAAAAACGTAACGCGCTTAGTTTCAATTGTTCTAGTAAACGCTTCATTGTTCATAAATCCAACCATCAATACTTGCTCTGTGGATTCATCAATCACAACTGCGGGAATTAATCCACTGAGTTTTTTAAAATTTAATTCTTCAGCTTTAATCATAAACGCACTCTTATTCCGTTTTTTTTCAAATATTGTTTTAGATCTTTAATCCCCATCTCGTTGTAATGGAAAAGACTTGCGGCAAGGCAAGCATCAACGCCGACATTAAACGCATCAAGAAAATGTTTTTTTGTTCCTGCACCGCCCGATGCAATCACCGGAATTGTAACACTCTCAACAACTTGTTTCAGAAAATCAAGATCGTAACCTTCTTTTGTACCGTCATGATCCATTGAGGTAAGCAAAATTTCTCCCGCACCAAGCTCATTAACTTTTTTGCACCAGCTTAAACCTTCAAGTTCGGTTTCTTCTTTTCCGCCTTTAATAAATATTTTTTTGACTCCGTTTATTAGCTTAACATCAATTGCGGCTACAACAGCTTGACTGCCGAATCTTTTTGCTGCTTCAGTAATTAAAGAATGTTTTTTCACTATGGAAGAATTGAGAGAAACTTTATCGGCGCCTGCACGAAGCAGCGCTTCAATATCATTTAACTCGGAGATACCGCCGCCAACCGTAAAAGGCATTCTAATTACGCCGGCAACATTTTTCACCAGCTCAACAAGAGTTTTTCTTTTTTCTAATGATGCGGTAATGTCAAGAAATACAAGCTCGTCGGCTCCTTCATGATAATATCTTTCAGCAAGTTCAACAGCGGAGCCGGCATCACGCAGATCAACAAAGTTTGTTCCTTTCACAACTCTGCCGCCTTTTACATCAAGACAGGGAATAATTCTTTTACTTACCAAATTCTGCAAGCTCCTTCAAAGAAATTTTATTTTCATAAATTGCTTTGCCAACAACAGCCGCATTACATTTTATTTTATCTAATTCGATCAAATCATTCATATTGCTGATACCGCCGGAAGCCAATATGAATATATCCGGGAAAATATCTTTAAGATTCTTATACAATTGTAAGTTTGGTCCCCCAAGCATTCCGTCTTTCTCAATATCAGTGATGAGAAATTGTCTTAATCCGTGTTCCTTATATTGTGTAATGTAATCATTGATTCCAAGAGCAGAGTTTTCACTCCAACCTTTTATAACAATTTCACCGCTTAATGTATCTGCAGCAATGATTATTTTCTCCGGAGATATTTTCTCTATTACTTTTTCAAATTCGGGTCTGTTAACAAACGGCAGTGAACCAATTATGATTTGGTCAATTCCGATTGTCAATAAATTTAAAGCATCATCAATACTTCTTATACCACCGCCGAATTCAATTTTAAGTTTTGTCTTCAGCTTTATTTCTTCAATAACTTTTATTGTTGAAATCTTACCTCCCTTTGAACCGGAAAGATCTACAATGTGTATTTGCTTAAAGCCGCTATCATCATAAACTTTAGCTTGATCTAAAGGAATATCCGAATAGATTTTGGCAGTAGCAAAATCACCTTTCTTCAAACGCACGACTTTCCCGTCAAGAATATCTATTGCAGGTATGATTAACATTTTTCAATAAAGTTTTTAATTAATTGAATTCCAGCCTGTCCGGATTTTTCAGGATGAAACTGAACGCCGTAATAATTATCCTTTTCGATCGAAGCACAGAACTCCACATCATAGTTGCAGACAGAAGTTGAATGTTCATTATTTGGCACATAAAAAGAATGAGCGAAATAAAAGAACTCACCTTCTTTTATGTTTGCAAATAATTTTGATGTCTTTGCGTAACTCACTTGGTTCCATCCCATGTGAGGAACTTTTATTTTGCTTTCATCAAACTTCTCTGTTGAGTATGGGAAAATTCCTAAGCCGTGAACATTCCCTTCTTTAGATTTATCGCAAAGTAATTGCATACCGAGACAAATTCCCAATATTGGTTTTTTAACAACGCGCAGCATTGTGAATAAATTTGTCATGTGCAGATGCCTTATGGCAAATGAAGCTTCGCCGACTCCGGGAAATATTACTTTTTCAGAATTACAAATTTCATGTTCGTTTTTTGTGATTTTAAATTCACAATTCAAATCTGTTAATACATTTGCTACAGACGCAGTATTACCGGCGCCGTAGTCAATCAAAGAAATCATATCAATCCTTTTGTTGAAGGCAGACTGCCTTTATTTCTAGAATCATATTTTAACGCATTGTTCAATGCGCGGGCAAATGTTTTAAAAATTGCCTCGGCTTTGTGATGATCATTTTCACCGGATGCTTTTATGTGAATGTTCGCGCGCAATCCCATCGAGAGTCCGCGGAAAAATTCTTTGAACAATTCAGTCGGGAACCCGCCAACTGTTTCCCTTTTAAATTTACACTTGAAAGATAAATACGCCCGCCCGCCAAGATCAATTGCACATTGTGCGAGCGCATCATCCATCGGAAGCATAAATCCGTAACGTTCAATTCCTTTACGATTTCCAAGTGCAATACTCATCGCTTCACCTAATGCAATCCCAGCATCTTCAACCGTATGGTGCTCATCAATGTGTAAATCTCCTTTGACGGTAATTTCCAAATTAATATTCGAATGTTTTGCCAATTGTTCCAGCATGTGATCGAAAAAACCAATTCCGGTTTTAATTTTTGATTTGCCTGAACCATCTAAATCTAATTTTATTTTTATATCGGTCTCTTTAGTCCTGCGATGATGACTTGCTTTACGGACAATTTTCTTTTTTAATTTTTGCCTTTTCATAAAACGTTCCGCAGTTCATTTATAAATTTAAGATTTTGTTCTCTAGTTCCCACCGAGACTCTCAAACAATTTTTTACTTGATTACTTCTATCGCGAATTACAATTCCCTTTTCAATTAATTTGTTATAAACTTCAGTTGGATTTTCGCACTCGAACAAAACATAATTACTTTCTGAAGGAAATACTTTTTTTATTTTCGGATTTGATTTTAATTCATTCGTAATAAACTGCCGTTCTATTTTAATCGCCTCAACAAATTTATCTTTTTGCAGATTATTTTTTAACGCGTTTAATATAACTTGCGTTGTAAGCTTGTTGAGATTGTATGGCATTTTAATTTTATATAAAAGACTAACTACTTGCGACGAAGCCGTACAATAACCGCATCTTACTCCGGCTAATCCCCACGCTTTAGAGAATGTCCTCGTAACGATTAAGTTAGGATAATTTTGGATTGAATTTATCAGCGAAGGTTTATCTGCAAATTCAATGTAAGCTTCATCAACCAGAACAATTCCGTTAAAGTTCTTTGCCAACTCAAAAATAAGTTTCGAGTCAACCAGATTTCCGGTTGGATTGTTTGGAGAGCATATAAAAATCACTTTTGTGTTTTTTGTAATTGATTTATAGATTTTCTCAAGATCGGGCTGGAATGATTTATCCAATGGAACCGATATTGTTGAAATTTCATTTACATCGCAGACAACTTTATACATTCCGTAAGTCGGTTCAAGTGTGATTGCATTATCAATTGTCGGTTCGCAGAAGATTCTAACAACCAAATCAATTATTTCATCAGAACCTACACCAATAAATAAATTTTCTTTTTCAACTTTAAGATACGTACCTAGTTCTTCTCTCAACTTATTATGGAACGGATCGGGATAGCGGTTCAACCCGACATTCCATTCATCTTCAACAACAGAGCCGAAGCTATTTTCATTCGCGTCCAGTAATATGCCGGTCATATGATCTCCGCGCGCAGAGGTGTATGGTTTTAACTTTAAAATATTCTTTCTTACTAACGATTCAATTTCCATTCTTCATCCTTACTTTAATTGCATTTGCGTGTGCATCTAATTTTTCAAGCGATGCCAACTTGATTACTGTTGAAGCAATTTTATCAAAACCGGTTCTATTCACATTTTGAAAGGTCATTGTTTTCATGAATGATTCAACAGAAATTCCACCATATGTTTTTGCGTAACCGTATGTCGGGAGAGAATGATTAGTCCCGGATGCATAATCGCCAATGCTTTCTGACGAATAACTCCCTAAAAATACCGAGCCGGCATTCACAATGTTCTTTTTATACTTTTCTGCATTGCTGATATTTAATATCAAATGTTCGGGTGCATACTGGTTGCTTAATTCAATCGCTTCTTCAATTGAATTAATCTTGAGAACAAACGAATTCTTCAATGCTCCATCAACAATATTTTTTCTAAATAAATATTTTTTTTGTTTTTTAATCTCAACTTGAACTTGAGCTGCTAATTTCCCGCTCGAAGTTAAAAGGATTGCCTGACTATCAATCCCATGCTCGGCTTGTGAAAGCAAATCTGCAGCAACAAATGAAGGATTTGCCTTTTCGTCTGCTATTACTAAAACTTCGCTTGGCCCGGACGGCATATCAATCGCACTACCTTGCGGATCAATACTAACAAGTGATTTAGCTGCAGTTACATATTGGTTCCCCGGTCCAAATAGTTTATCAACTTTTTGAATTGATTTATCGCCATACGCCAATAATGCAATTCCCTGCGCTCCGCCGATTTTATAAAATTCATCTACCTCACAAATCTTTGCGGCAAATAAAACTGCAGGATTAATTTCTTTTTGAGCCGGAGATAAGGCAACAACTCTCTTGCACCCGGCAATCTTGGCCGGTATTCCTAACATCAGCATTGTTGATGGAAGAACGGCTGTACCTCCCGGAATGTATAAGCCAACATTTTCGATTGCCCGGTATTCTCTCGAGCAGTTTATTCCGTTCATGGTTTCTATTGAATAATCCTTTGGGAACTGTTGAGTATGAAATCTTTTAATATTCTGAAATGCAGTCAGAATTGCTTTTTTTGATTCCCGATCCAATGATTTCTCAGCTCCTTCAATTTCTTTTTTTGAAACGGCAATATTGTTCTCTTTAAAGCTGTCGTATTTCTTTGCATATTTTAGAGCGGCTACTAGACCATTCTTCTTAACATCAGCAATTATCGGTTTAACAATTTCATAAACCTTTTCTGATTCAATTGCCGGACGCGAGAATAATTCCCGTAATTTATTCTGAGAAATATTTTTTATTGAATAATTTTTCATAGTATCATATTCTCAATTGGTATCAATAACAATCCGGATGCACCGGCCGAGTGCAAATCATTTTGAATATTCCAAAATGTATCTGAAGGAATTACAGCATGAACTGCAAGCATTGATTCATCTGCTAACGGAAGTATAGTAGGACTTTTTAACGAAGGCAAAATTTCTCTAATTCTTGGGAGAGCAACTTTTGGTACGTTCATCATTAAATACTTGGATGCTTTTGCATTCAGAGCAGATTCAATTCGTGCAATTAGATTTTTTAGTACTACATATTTTTCTGAATCCTTATCAATATTTTTATTGCTTATAAGTATAGCTTCAGAATCAAAAACGTTTGTAAACTTTTTAAGTTTATTCAGTTTAAGAGTGTTTCCGGTTGAAACTATATCGCAAATACAATCTGCAATACCAAGAGAAGGCGCAATCTCAACAGAACCGCTGATCTGGATTATTTTTGCATCTATTTTTTGACTGCGGAAATAGTTCGACAATATCTTTGGGTATGAGGTAGCAACACGCTTACCGTTTAATTCATCTAGATTAAGCATGTGTTTATCTTCAGGAATTGCAATCATTAATGTGCATTTCCCATAACCGAGCCTTTTAATCGTATCCACATCAGCTTCTTTTTCGATAACTACATTTTCGCCAACAATTCCAATATCTGCAACGCCGTCTTGTACATATTCGGGAATATCGTCATCGCGAAGAAACAGCAAGTCTAACTCGAAATTGCGTGATGAGACTAACAAGCGATCAGAATAGTTTTCAACATCCAGTCCGCAAGTCCGCAAAAGTTGTATGGACTTTTCAGTAAGTCTTCCGCTTTTTTGAATAGCCAATTTTAGATTTCCATTTAACATAACTTCTCCTTTAAAACAAAAAACCCCGTTGATAGCGGGGTGTCATTTCTAAGTAATTTATAAATTTAGTTATAGCACTCCGGCTTTCTTAATAAGAAATAAATGATGGTGAATATGATGGATTGCTAATAACATTGTTTTGTTGTTTTTTTCTTGTGCAAATATAAATTTTCCGGAAGAATTATCAAATAATTTCTACAATAAACTTTGATGAATAAGATCACTTCATCTTTTAGATCGTATTTATATATTGAATTAAGAATTTAAAACTGAATGCAAAAATGACAAACTGTTTTTTTGTCTCCGATATCCATGGTAGAATTGAATTATATAACAAATTATTTAATGAAATCTTAATTCAAAGACCTAAAGCAGTTTTCTTCGGCGGAGATCTTCTGCCGCATCACTATCTTTATAAAAACTTTGTTTTCGATTTCCTTCAGCTAAACCTTCAAACATTAAAAACCAAACTTGAAGGCCGTTATCCTAGAATTTTCTTAATCCTCGGCAATGACGATGCCAGGATTGAAGAATCGTTAATTCAGAAACTTGAAGAAGAATCATTAATAGAATATATCCACTTCCGCAAAACAGATTTTATGGAATATGAAATTTACGGTTATGCTTTCACGCCGCCATCTCCGTTCCTGCTAAAAGATTGGGAGAAATATGATGTTTCAAGATTTGTTGACCCGGGATCTATATCGCCGGAAGAAGGGAAAAGAACCGTTGATGTTTCTTTACATGAAAAAAAATATTCCACAATAAAAGATGATTTGAATTCACTTACTAAAAATGACGATCTTACTAAAGCAATTTTCCTTTTCCATGGACCGCCGTATCAAACGAATTTAGACCGTGTTGCATCAGGCGGTAAATTAATTGATCATGTACCGGTTGATAATCATGTAGGAAGTATTGCAATAAAAAGATTTATCGAAAAGAAACAACCGTGGATTACCTTACACGGACATATTCATGAATCGGCTCAGATTTCGGGAAGTTGGAAAGATAAGATTGGTAAAACACATTGCTTCAGCGCTGCTCATAAAGGAAACGAACTTGCAGTAGTTAAATTCGAATTGAGCAATCCTGAAACAGCAGAACGAATTCTTATTTAAAACTATTGAAAATAGAATTATGTCATTTCATAATTTTCAGATGTTTTTTCTAATTGGCTTTGGTCTTAAACTTTAATGGGCGTGCCGCATCAGTAATTGCCCCGATCTTTGAGGCGTAACTTGTTTTGTTCTTAATATCTTCATCTGTAACGTAATGGATATCGAGCAGTCCGGAAGATCTGTAACCGGTACGAAGATAATTCATTTCACTTAATGCCAAACTCCATCCTTCAAACCATAATGAAAGTTCTTTAACATTACGTTTATCTTTCTCAATATGAACAATAAGATCAATATCACTGCCGGGACCGGAAATAGCATTTTTTGTACTACCGAAAACATAAATTCCTTTTACACCAAATCGCTCTGCATCTAATTCTAAAGCAATTTTTTCAGCCATCTTCATCCGCCATCTCCAATAGTCGCTGGGATGATACTCAATAACTTCTTTATATTCTTTTTCTAAACTAGTTTCTGCAGATTGAGCTGCAAACATTCCTATAGCTTCATCAAGTTCGGCATTGGTTAATATTTTCAAAATTGATCCCCCGGTCGTTTTCAATACATCAATTACTTTTATAGTATCTTCTAAATAATTATACTCCTGCACCAGATCATCAAAAATATTTGGAGAAGAATTTAGAAACTTTTCATTAAATACAACTCTTGCATCATCCGGGTATAACGGCAAATAACGAATACCGGCTTCAACAAGGTCCTGAAAAAAATGAGTACCGAAAGAAAGATCCGGAACATAATTACCTTTTTTTCTTGCAACTTCAATCAGCATTGCCGTATTGTTAATATCCGAGTATGTAACGCTTACTCCAAGTTTGATATCACCCCTACTGCCCCATCTTCCGGGACCAATTAAGATGAATTTTCTTTTGGGCAGAGTTTTGTTCAGTTTACTTATTGCGCGCCCTACGCTAAGCATTTTGTTCCGGTCGGATATCTCTGAATATTTTTGCGGATCTACATAAACGATATGTGTAATATCAGGTACTCTTCCGTTTGAAACAAATTTGTGAGCGGTAAAAACGATTTTCTCTTCGGGCACATCTTTAGGAATTGAATCAGAATTCGATTCTCTGGAAAAACTCTGCGGACGGCATTGAAGCATATAAAAATCCTTACCATCATAAGCGAATTCAATATCTACCGGAGTTTTAATTTTCTCTTGTAATATTTTTAATATAACATCAATGCGTTTTAAGAAATTAGTTTTTAAAATTAATCCGTCAAATGTTGCTAAAAATTCTTTTGAGTGATCAAATACATCTAACGGTCCCGGTTGCCTAATCATTGTTCCGTCCAGGACAGAAAATATTTCCGTGAACAAAGGATATTCCGAACTGCATTCATCTAAAAGTTTACTAATCTGAATTGATTCAAATTCATTTGTCTCTAAATTTATTACATCAATTTTTTTAGGAGAATATCTTCTTAATTCCTCGGGAGAAATATTTATTCTCAGGTTTGGTTGTCCGGGAGAAACAAGAACAGGATAATCATCGCTTAATCTATCTACAGCCCTTGTACCAAAACCGGGTACCATTCGAATAAGTCCGTCTTCCCTTTTAATACGCGGCGACCAGCGGAATTCATTATTGCTAAATGCAACTCCGGCAAAAGCCGGGAAATAATATTTGCCGACTTTCGTGCCGACTGCTTCCTGGATCATAACACCCATCTCTTCATGGTAATCCAGCAAACCTCGTTCCGCACGATATTCTATTGGGTCCGGGCTGAATGTTGAAGCATAGACCTCTGCAATTGCATCCATGAGTGCAACTAACCTCTGCTGTTTTGTTCCTTGATTGGCAAGAAATAAACTTTTGTACTTACCGGAAAAAGCAGCACCCATTTGATCTTCAAGAAGACTTGAGCTTCTTACAACTAATGGTCTATCACCAAGATCATCCAGCGCAACAGATAAACCTTTAATTATATCCGGCGGAAATTCCGAATTTTTAAATAATTGAACCACGTGCGGATATTCGATCCGGACTTCATCTATTTCTTTATATTTTTGTTCTAACACTTCTTCCAGATTGTTGTGCTGCATAAAATGAAGAACGCCGTCTGAAGTTATATACCACGTTTTTGGAGTTTTGAGTTCACTTAAGATTTCAACATTTTCACCAACTTTTTGAAGAATGTGGGCTGCTAAAAACAATCCTGCACTTTTACCACCGAGTTTGCCGTGACTTCCGGAAGGAAAAATCATTTTATCTATAAGTTTATAAAAGTCAGTAAGCTTCACATATTCTTTTGCTACACTTATATATTCCAGTTGTTCGGTAAAAAATCTTCTTAAGAGCGATACACGTAAACCTTTAATTGTAGATGGCGGAAGTTCAAATTTCTCCGGTGCCATGTGATAATATTTTCTAATTGCATCTGCAATATCTGTCAGCGAGGTGTCCTGCGTTTCAACAACTTTTATAAGAGAACTTGATTTGTCTTCTTGAATCCACTTTTGTATTCTTGAAAGAATTATATCGTCCGGTAAATTTTCATCCGCTAATTTTAATATTTGTTCTACATACTGATCATAGTTAACTATCTTAGAAACTTTTAACGGTTTATTATCATCATATTGAAGGTCTTCCTCTGTTGTTTCACCTTTCCATGAGAGACTTGTATGCTTCATTAACATTTCTGCTTCTTCAACACCTTTCCAGCATAAAAGATGTAACGTTTTTCTTAACAGACTCATAAACAAATTTGGATCGGTCTTTCGGATCATATCTAATACGATTCGCCATTCCCCTTTTGTGTGTCCGTCAACTTGCTGGCGTACAGATTGAAATTCATTAAAAACATTTTTTAACTTTTGATGGAGTATAAAATGGCCAAGCCGCTCGGCAATCGTATCCAATAATTTTTTTTCTTCTTTTAGAAATGGTCCGTCACCCGACGAAGGAACTTCTTCCGTATAATAAACAGATATACGTCCTACCGCTTGATCTTGCACAATAATATTTGAATTTATAACCCACTTTGTTTCTTCAAAATCACTTGTTTGATAAACGATTTCCCCGTAAACCAATTTTGCTTTACAAACATTTTGAAATTGCCAGCCGGGAGGGATAGCATTAATTACAGTGTGAAATGCCTGACGCAGCGAAATATCCGACCGATTTAAGCTATCTTCTATAGTGTAAAGACAGTTTAATTCTTTTGCACGTTCTTGAAGTTCAAATACTAAATTATCTATCGGTTTATTTTCGTTTACCATTTTTTAATTACTCCGCAACTCTTTCTACCGTCAACTTTTATTTTTAGAGACTTAGAAAGTTTTACATGTTTAACAAAATCTTTCTCACTAACTACTGTTTGTTTATTAAGCCATTGCCAGTCAATCTTAAAGTCTCCATCAAAAGTTATTGAAAAATAGCTTACATTGAAACTAGTAAGATTATGAAAGAAATGAGAGCCCTGGCTCAATTCAACATTTATTCCGAATAAAGTAGATTCAACAATTGCTTTGACTCCGGCAATTTGCCCCCAATCTATCGGTATGCCTAACCAAGGATCGGAGCTGCCCCATCTGCCGAAACCAATTAGAAGATATTTTGTATTTCCCTTAACCAGTTCTTTATTGATCAAGTCAATCTCAGATGCAATTTTTATAGTATCTTTTTTGTCAAATGTTTCGGGCTTTACAAAAACAATATCAAAAATATTATCTACAAATCCGTTACCCATAACTCGATCTGAAGCAATTAAAACATCATCGCCATACATTTCAGATTTAGCAAGATCAATAGTTTCATCAGATACAACCATTGGCCGTACTTGAAGAAATCCTAATCGTAATTTTTTAGGTTCGTTTGAAATTGTAGCTGCGAATTCGATCTCAACCGGACTGTCAAGAGCTTGCTCATAAACCTTTAATAATTTTTTGATAAGATCGTTGAATTTAAATTCATTCATTGATAGCAGTTGTAAAAAATTTATCACTCGTGGTCCGTTATTCCCAGTTCCCATTACAATTCGCTGAGAAGATGTATCATAAGTTGATGCAACATATTGCAGGGTACCGTCATAATCGGCGTCACCTAATTCCGGTTGAATCAAATACTCTGTTTCCTTGGTTGGATCGTATTCAACAACCGGATTCATATTAACAGCCCAAAAATTAGTCTGAGTATTTTTTAGAACATCAGGAGGGTCAGCAAATGGTGTAACTGCTTTGGGAAATACAGGAGAATAGCTCCATACAATTCCGCCATCAACGATTGTCTTGCCAAGACCATGTGCAAGATTTACAACACCATTTTCCGGTTTTGCTCTTCCGGTTGGATAAAAATTATAAGACCGCGCAACTCCGGAAAAATTGGGATAAAATCTAAAATTATATTTCAATCCAACAACTTCTTGAATTATGACCGCCATTTTTTCATCTTCAATTTTGTGCGATGAAATTTTAAAATAATCTTTTGATGCTTTAAGAAATGTTGAAGCAAATACAAATTTAATTGCTTCAGTGAGTTTCAAAAATCTTGCATCTGTGCTTGGCTGATTATTTGGAATCATCTTTGTCGCATAAATGCCGGCGAAAGGTTCATACTTTGCATCCTCCAACATACTTGATGAGCGAACAGCTAAAGGTACATGAACACTTTCGATAAGGGACCGCAAATCTCCCAGTATTTCAGTTGGGAGATCTGCCTGAAGAAATGCAAGTATTATATTGTCGTCTGATTGGTTTGAATATGCTATTGCGCAAAGTTTATTCCTCTCCATAAATAAATCAAAAATTTCTGTACGTAAAACAATCAATCGCGGTATATTTAATTCAACTTCCGGAAAAATTTTAAGATCAATTTTTTCTTTTATGATTTTATGTGCTAAAGCGAGTCCGCTTGCTTTACCACCGAATGAACCTTCGCCTATCCATGAGAAATATTCACTTGATTCAAAAAAATTACGGTCGAATCGAGGCAAAAATTTGTTATTGGTATTTGTGTTTGATTGCATAAAAAAACTCGATGAAGATTAAAAAGCCGGAAATTGATTGATCCTATCTCAAAATTTCCGGCTAAACTCTAATGGCTAAAAGCTATTTGCTTATTATACCCAACCACGATCTTTACATGCCTGTGCAACTCGGTTTACAGAAATAACATAAGCAGCATCTCTCATATAAAGTTTTCTTTTCTTTGCCAGATCACTCACTGCATGGAAAGCAGCAGTCATCTTAACATCTAACTTACCAAGCACTTCATCTTTCTCCCAATAGTAATTCATGTTACATTGAACCTGTTCGAAATAACTGCAAGTAACACCGCCGGCATTAGCCAGGAAATCCGGAATTACAAAAATTCCTCTTTCTTGAATTACTTTATCAGCTTCAGGAGTTGTTGGGCCATTCGCACCTTCGGCAATAATTTTTACTTTTTTACTAATCTTATTCACGTTGTCCTGACGGATTTGATTTTCCAGGGCAGCAGGAATAAGTATATCAACTTCTTGTTCAATCCATGCATTACCATCCAGAATTTCGTAACCAAGTTTTTTTGCTTCGGATTTATTTATACCGCCGAATTTATCCGTAATTTTCAATAGTTCTTTCGGATCAACTCCGCTTGCGCGTTTAATTGTATACGAGCATTGGTCATTTTGGTCCCAGCTGGAAACGCAGATAACTTTTCCACCCATTTGAAGGTAAAGCTCAATAGCAAATTGAGCTACATTGCCGAATCCTTGTACTGCGGCACTTGTATCTTGCGGACGAATACCAAGTTCTTTTAACGCTTCACGAACAGTAAATATAACTCCATATCCTGTTGCTTCCGCTCTTCCAAGTGAGCCACCCATCCCTACAGGTTTACCTGTAATGAAGCCAGGATATTTTGCACCGTGTATAGCTTCAAATTCATCAAGCATCCATAGCATGTGCTGTGCATTTGTCATAACATCCGGTGCAGGAACATCATTAAGCGGACCAACATTTTTTGCCATTTGACGAATCCATCCGCGGCAAATTTGTTCTTGTTCTTTCATGCTAAGGTTATGTGGATCGCAAATAACGCCACCCTTGCCACCGCCAAGAGGAATATTTACAACCGCACATTTCCACGTCATCCACATTGAAAGTGCTTTAACTGTATCAATGGTTTCCTGCGGGTGAAAACGTATTCCACCTTTACTTGGACCGCGTGCATCATTATGCTGAACTCTGAATCCTCTAAATACTTTTGTTGTTCCGTCATCCATTTTCACTGGAATGCTGAAGTGGAATTCTCTTAACGGATTTCTTAATAATTGTCTTGTTGCATCATCGAGATTTAATATTTCTGCAACCTTGTCAAATTGTGTCTGTGCCATCTCGAAAGGATTAAAAGCTTTGTCGCTACTCATAAACTAACCTCTATTAGTATTTTTGTTATTAATATTGATGAGTTACCGAATTGAAATTCAATGCTGAAATGAATTATTGGATTTATTTATATAAAAATAAGAACTCAAATCGTTAACTCAACTTCCATATTCTGGAAAATTGACATAAGAAAAATAGATACGTTTGCCTTCTGAAGCAAGGAAGCTAAAAACAGTAAAACATTTGCATTTTAGCTCATAAATGGTGTTTCCCAATTTTTTTTATCGCTTATATTTATAAGCGTCTATCTACTCTTGGAAAACTATTTACCCATAAGCGGATCAAAATTAACAGTCTTTAAGTTGGAATTGTAAACTTTGAATTCTAATTTAGAATTAATAAAGAAACATCATTTAATCTTTAGAGGAGAGAGAAATGAAAATTATAACAAGGTTATTTGTTTTAATATTGTTCTTATCAATTTCTATCCAAGCTCAAATTAAATACCCAACAACAAAAAAAGTAGATCACGTTGATGATTACAGCGGCACAAAAGTTTCGGATCCTTACAGATGGCTTGAAGATAATAATTCCAAAGAAACTGCTGATTGGGTTGAAGCAGAAAACAAAGTAACGCACGATTACCTTTCCAAAATTCCCTTCCGTGATCAATTAAGAAAAAGACTTACTGATTTATGGAATTATGAAAAATATTCTGCACCGTCTAAACACGGTGAATACTATACCTTTTCAAAAAATGATGGCCTTCAAGAACAAAGTGTAATTTATATTCAAAAAGGTTTGAGTGGAACTCCGGAAGTTTTACTTGATCCTAATAAACTTTCTACAGATGGTTCAATTAGTCTGGGGAGTTTAGCTTTCTCTAAAGATGATAAATATTTGTGTTACGGAATTTCCCGCGGTGGTTCCGATTGGCGTGAATTTTATGTAATGGATGTTCAAACAAAAAAGTTAACTTCCGATTACATCAAATGGTCAAAGTTCAGCGGTACTTCCTGGTACAAAGATGGTTTTTACTATAGCCGTTACGATGAACCTAAAGCAGGAGACGAATTAAAACAAAAAGTTGAATATCAAAAACTTTATTATCACAAACTTGGATCCCCACAGTCTGATGATATTTTAGTAATGGAAGACAAACAAAATCCAAAATATGGATTTGGAGCCGGTGTAACTGATGATGAAAAGTTTTTAATTATTTATGTATCGCAAGGTACAGCTTCTGAAAACATGCTTTACTACAAAGATTTAACCTATGTTTCTAGAATCGAACCTATCTTTGATAAATTTGAAGCAGAATACGGAGTTGTAGATAATCTTGATGACAAATTTTTAATATCAACAAACTATCAAGCACCAAACAACAAACTAATTTTAGTTGATCCCAAAAATCCCGCCAAAGAAAATTGGAAGACAATTATTCCCGAGCGAAAAGAAGTGATGCAAAGTGTTTCTCTTGTCGGTGGTAAATTATTTGTAATATATTTAAAAGATGCAACAAGCAAAGTTTCCGTTTTTGATACGGACGGAAAATATTTATACGATGTAGAATTACCTGCTGTTGGAACATGCGGAGGTTTTGGCGGAAAGAAAGACGAATTCGAAACATTTTATACTTTCACTTCTTTTACATATCCACCTACAATTTATAAGTACGATATAAAAAACAATAAATCAGAATTATTCAGAAAGGCTGCAGTGAAGTTTGAACCATCAGTATATGAGACAAAAGAAATTTTTTACAAGAGTAAAGATGGTACAAAAGTTCCTATGTTCATTGTTTATAAAAAAGGATTGAAATTAGACGGAAATAATCCAACTCTATTATATGCTTATGGCGGATTTAATATATCCACATTACCAGGCTTCAGCGTTGCCAGAATTCCTTTACTTGAGAACGGAGTTGTGTATGCATCGGCTTGTTTACGCGGAGGCAGCGAATATGGTGAAGATTGGCATAAGGCTGGAATGTTTGAGAAGAAACAAAATGTTTTTGATGATTTTATATCAGCTGCGGAATACTTAATCAAAAACAAATACACAAATCCAAAAAAGCTTGCCGTTCAAGGCGGTTCCAACGGAGGATTATTGATTGGTGCGGTAATTAATCAAAGACCGGATTTATATAAAGTAGCATTCCCTCAAGTTGGTGTTATGGATATGCTGCGTTTTCATAAATTTACAATCGGTTGGGCATGGGTTTCTGAATACGGTTCAAGCGACAATCCGGATCAGTTCAAATACTTAATTAAGTATTCCCCTCTACATAATATTAAGAAAGGTACTGACTATCCCGCTACAATGGTAACAACAGCAGATCATGACGACCGTGTTTTTCCTGCTCATTCATTTAAATATGCGGCAACACTTCAAGAAATGAACAGCGGTAAGAACCCTACTTTAATTCGTATTGAAACAAAGGTTGGACACGGAGCCGGTACAAGTACATCAAAATCTATTGATCTTGTTACAGATCTGTATTCTTTTATGTTCTATAATATGGGATTAACACCGAACTTCTAATGTTCATTTGTAGAGACGCAAAATATTGCGTCTCTAAATTTTATTCTTTTCTAAAAATTCTATGAACTATTTTCGAAAGATTTCTCAAACCGCTTATACGTTTAGATAATTTTTTACTGTAAAGTAAATCTATCAACCCTCTTAGTCCGTAGTAAAGATTTTTGTTGTAAGGATGCCACCACAAATTCTTTTTTACGAATGGTAAAATATCTTTTACAATAGTTAATGGCTGGGTCATTTCATCGAAGCCCATTTCACCGTGAGTTCTTCCAATACCGGATTCTTTAAATCCTCCCCACGGTGTTTCAGCCAATCCATGACTCATTAAATGATCGTTAATAGTAACAACACCGGCTTTAATTCGTTTTGCAATTTTTTCACCGCGATTTTGATTTTGAGTCCACACAGATCCGGTAAGTCCTAAATAGGAATCATTTGCCAAATTAATTGCATCATCATAATTATTGAATTTCATGACCCCAACAACCGGTCCGAATGTTTCATCGCGCATGACAATCATATTGTGATTGACATTTGTTAAAACTACAGCGGGGTGAAAATTTTTCAATTGATTATTCTTCGGTGTTTTTGATTGAGCAAAAACATTTGCACCCTTATTCAATGCATCTTCAATATGATTTCTAACAGTTTCTAATTGTCTTTCCGTAGTCATACAACCCATATCAGAACTAAAATCGGTATCGTAATCAACATGAAGATTTTCAATTTTATCTTTTAGGGTGTCCATAAAGGAATCATAAATTTTTTCATGGACATAAATTCTTTCAACACCACCGCAAGATTGCCCGGCATTTTGAAATCCAGCCCAAATTGTTCCCGTTGCTGCACGATAAGGATCAGCATCTTCACAAACAATCATAGCATCATTGCCGCCGAGTTCTAAACAAATTGGAGTTAAAGTTTTAGCGGCTTGTCCCATCAAATATTTTCCAACTGCAACTGAACCTGTAAAAAATAATTTATTAATTCCGCAATCAAGAAAAGCATCACCGGCAATTTTCCCGGGCATATTAACAAAGCTAAAAATTCCGTCCGGTAGATCTGCATATTCAACCGCTTCTTTCAAAACTATGCCCACCATTTGCGTCTCAGTGGCTGTTTTTAAAATTACTGCGTTTCCGGAAAGTAAACCAAGTATAACGTCAGCTAATGGAATTGAGAATGGATAATTCCATGGGGAAATTATACCAACTACCCCATATGGCACTCTTAGTATTTTACTTCTTTTGTTGATCAGAAAAATATTTCCGCTCCCGAGTTTCTTATCTCGCAAAAATCTTCTTGCATTTTTGCAGTAGAATGAAATTCCCATAACAGCGGGTAGGATTTCCGTTGCTAATGCATCAATTCTTGTTTTACCATTATCACGGGAAATTATCTCAGCAATTTTATCTGCATTATCAACTATATATTCACGAATCTTCAAAGCATATTTAATCCTTTCTGTCAATGAATATTCTTCCCATAATTTCTGTGCCTCTGCTGCATGTTGAATCATCTCTTTTAATTCATCAATAGTATGCAGTTTAGAAAAACCTAAACTTTCTCCGGTGGCCGGATTAAAATCTTCTGTTTGATTGTTCATTGTACTCCATATTATTTGCGTACAAATAATTACTCTGATTTAGAATCAGCCAGCGGAATCTTATCAATTACTTTGTCAATTCCATTGGAGATTGCATAATCCAACGGTGCGAACTTTTCTTCTTGACCTAATAAATAATATCCTTCTTCGCCTAGTATGTTTGCTTTCCAAAGTACACGGCCGTCTTTCAACGATATTAAATAATAAGTGAATTGACATGAAGTGAGTGTAGCATCTACCGGTTTGAAAATTCCTCTGCCTGAACTAAATCCTTTTTTGTTTATAATTTTATTTATTGTTCCTATCAACATCGCATCAGCTTCATTTTCTTCAACTGCATAGCCAAGACCGGTCTCAAAAAAATATTTCAAGTCAAGTCTTTTCAACTTCTCTATTGAATCAATTATTTTCCCAACAGCTAAAGAATCAATAGTCATTATTGAATCTACAAGGGGTACTTCAAATTTTACATCTGGAAATTTTTGTTTTAATGAATTAAGAAAATGGTTGGTTGCAAAGAAAGTACCTCTATCAGTTGTATCATCCGGAGCCATTGGCAACAGAATAACTGAATTAATTTTATACTGATCAAATTTGGGAGATTTATAAATAGAGAGTACTACATTTCTAGGGATTATTACTCTATCAAGAAGTTCGTTACACCCTAATAATGAAAAAATTAAGAATAGACAAAAAAAGAATAATGCCGAACCGATTTTATTAAAAACTATCATTTTATCAGCAATTTAATCGTCAATTTATTTACATATTCATACAGAAATTGCATTAAATTTATAATGATGTCAATGTAATTATATTTTATTGTATCCGTTAATTTTTTGGTTGTTCGATACCTTAATTTAAATATGATTTATTAAATTTGTCCCGTCTAAAAAATAACTTTAGTAAAAGGAAATGATTCATGGGTAGAATATTTGAGACCAGAAAACATGTAATGTTTGCTCGTTATGCACGCATGTCAAAAGCATTTAACAGAATAAGAAAAGATATTGAAATTGCAGTTAAAGCAGCAGGCTCCGATCCTAAAGTAAATTCCAAATTGAGAATTGCAATACAGAATGCAAAAAGCGTAAATATGCCAAAGGATAAAGTTGAAGCTGCTATTAAAAGAGCTACGTCAAAAGATACAACCGGCTATCAAGAAATAATTTATGAGGGTTATGCACCGTATGGGATTGGCGTAGTTGTAGAATGTGCAACAGATAATCCCACAAGAACTGTTGCAAATGTTCGCCATCATTTTAGAAAGCACGAAGGTTCCTTGGGAACAACAGGATCAATTGCTTTTATGTTCGAGCGCAAAGGTTTGTTTAAGGTCCCAAAAAATTCTGTTATAGATCTAGATAACCTAGAATTAGAACTAATTGATTTTGGTCTTGATGAATTTTCTTACGATGATGAATTCATTTATATCTACACACCATTTCAGGAATACGGTAATATGCAGAAAGCTCTTGAAGAGAAGAATATTGAAATCAAAGCAACCGAGCTCCAATACATACCAACCAACTATAAAGAAGTTACTGAAGAACAGCGCAAAGACGTAAATACTCTTATTGAGGCTTTAGAAGAAGATGATGATGTTCAATCAGTCTATAACAATATGCAGTAGTTTTATTGATGTTGAAAATATATTTCACAACATCATTTTACAGTTTGAGGAGCCGTATTCATCATTACAATTAGCCACCCTTCGGTAGTCTTTTCTAAAACAGCGGATTCTAATAAACTTAAATCAATACTTTTTTGTTGAGTACGAAAATTTACTAACACTTGGTAATACGACCATGCAACATCTTTATGGATCACTGTTCTGAACATTTGCGGTTTTCTTGTCATCGTACCCATATTATGAACTGTTTTAATTTGTTGAAGCATTAACGGATAGTCATAATCTTTACCTTCATCAAGAAGAACAAAATTAGGTGATGTCAATTTCCGTAAAGTTGTTGAATCTACTGTAGCGATAGCATTGCTAAAATTCGTTAGTGTGGTTTCAATTGCAGTCACATCAGCTGCAGTCGGTGCACTTACTTCCTCATTGGATTTGTCCTTGCATGAGTAGATAGATATAATTGTAAAAAAGATAATTGTTAAACGTACAGCAACTTTATTCATGGCATCTCCGAAACATTTATTTATTTTTTTTCATAATTAAATAGTATACAATGAATGATACGCCAAAACCTATAAACCATGCGTAATCATATAAAAATCTAACAGAGGGTATCGGTAAACCAATTAACGCAACAAACACACCTGCTATTAAAGCATAGATGGCCTTTAGATTAAATCCATTGGTAAATTCATATTCGCCGCCTCTTCGATAAAGATCAATTACGATTAATTTCTTTTTCTTCACAAGAAAATAATCACAGATTAATATTCCGGCGATTGGTCCTAAAAATCCCGAATAACCGACTAGCCAACCAAAGATGTAAGCACTGTAATCGGATAATAATTTCCAAGGCATAATCATAATACCAAGAACAGCGGTCATTAATCCGCCGCGTATAAAAGTTATTTTCTTAGGATATATATTAGAGAAATCATTTGCCGGGGAAACAACGTTTGCCGCAATATTTGTAGTTAATGTTGCCACCATTAATGCAAGTAATGAGATTATCACTATTACCGGATTATTAAACTTTGTTAGAAGTGTTACAGGGTCCCAAATTGCTTCACCAAATATTACTACTGTAGCCGAAGTAACTGCTACACCAATAAAAGAATACAACACCATTGTTGGCGGTAGTCCAATTGCCTGCCCTAACATTTGTGCTTTTTGACTTTTAGCAAAGCGTGAAAAATCCGGAATGTTTAATGAAAGTGTTGCCCAATATCCAACCATTCCGGTTAGTGCCGGAATAAAAAATTTCCAGAATTCACCAACGGTTTGGAATTTACTAGGTTGACTTAATATCGGTCCCCAACCTCCTCCCTGAACATAAGCCCAAATGAGAAGAGCAATTCCAACAATAAGAAGAAAAGGCGCACCAAGAGCTTCAAGCCATTTAATTGATTCCATTCCCTTAATAATGAAATATACATTCATCGCCCAGAAAATTAGAAACCCCGCTGCTGAACTCAAATTCCATGCAGCCCATTGTGGAATGAGAACACTTAAGAGTGAATTCAAAGCTTGACCGCCAATCCATGTTTGAATTCCGAACCAACCGCAAGCAACAATTGCACGAAGTATAGCAGGAACATTTGAACCAAGTGTTCCGAATGCAGCACGTGCAAGTACCGGGAATGGAATCCCATATTTCGTACCGGCGTGTGCATTAAGTATCATTGGAATAAGAACTATAACGTTTCCGAGTGCGATTGTCATCAATGCCTGCCACCAATTCATTCCGCCCGCAATTAATCCGCTTGCCAACATGTAAGTAGTGATACAGACACTCATTCCAATCCAAAGGGATGCAACGTTGTATGTTCCCCACGTACGTTGAATTATTTTTGTTGGTGCTAAATCTTTATTAAATAATTTCGTGTCGTTAAGACCCGAAAGATCAGTCTCTACCAAATCTTTGGAAAAAAGTTTTTCCATGCTATCCTTTCAATGATAATTAAAATAATTATTTGTGGGTTGCAGAATTCAATTTCTTAATTCCATGCGGTACCGTAAGTATCTCTCTTTACAAAATTTCCTCGCCCGGGCTTTCCCAAAAACTTATCTTTCTCGACTATCACTTCCCCGCGAGAAATCACAGTATCAGTATTACCTTTTACTTTTTTGCCTTCATACATGGAATAATCAACTGCCATATGATGAGTCTTTGCAGAAATTGTATATTCTTTTTCCGGATCCCAAATAACTATATCGGCATCACTTCCAGGTGCAATAGTTCCTTTGCGTGGAAACATTCCAAACATTTTTGCCGGAGCTGTTGATGTAATTTCAATCCAACGATTTAATGTTATTCTTCCGGCATGAACTCCGCCGTCATAAATTAACTGCATGCGGTGTTCAATCCCAGGTCCGCCATTTGGAATTTTCGTAAAATTACCTTTTCCTAATTCTTTTTGTTCATTAAAACAAAACGGACAATGATCGGTAGAAACTATTTGAAGTGTATTTTTCTTAATACCTGCCCAAAGTTTTTCTTGGTGCCATTTTTCTCTAAGAGGCGGAGTGAAAACTAATTTTGCGTCTTCGAAACCGGGTTTGTTCATATCATCTAGCGAAAGGAATAAATATTGAGGACAAGTTTCTGCAAATGCAGGTAACCCACGGTCACGGGCTTCCGCAACTTTTTCTAAAGCATCGTTAGATGAAAGATGGACAATATAAACCGGAGCTCCGGCCATTTGAGAAAGTGCAATTGCTCTATTAACCGCTTCACCTTCAGCAGTGGTTGGACGAGTTAATGCATGATAGATCGGTGCA
>Ga0172375_10000550_pt1 | contig 59807 bp, 53 predicted proteins | sample LakKiv1m_FD_114537 | JGI IMG/M metagenome (GOLD analysis project Ga0172375, IMG submission 114537) | Freshwater microbial communities from Kabuno Bay, South-Kivu, Congo - kab_092012_11.1m | ecosystem: Environmental > Aquatic > Freshwater > Lake | place: Democratic Republic of the Congo...
ATGATTGTAAATCCTTTCGGCTGAATGTCTATGTATTCTAAGAACTCCCGCCGCTTTGTTGGCTGTCACTTCCAGAATGAAGAAATCTATTAATTTGTTAATTTGACGATTCGTTAGTTTAGATTTTTTAATCAATCGAGCTGTCATAGATTAAGCATAATTCTCTATGCTATTCTATACAAGCTCCTAAAAAAGACATATGGAAAAATATCCCCGAGTAGGCCTGGGCGTATATATTTTGAAAGAAGGCAAAGTGCTTCTTGGAAAAAGAAAAGGTTCCCATGGAAACGGTTTTTGGTCTGCGCCAGGAGGGCATCTGGAATTCGGAGAGTCTTGGGAGGAATGCGCCAAAAGGGAAACACTTGAAGAGGCGGGCTTGGAGATAAAAAATATCCGTTTTGTGGGTCTGACAAATGATCTTCATGAAAATGAAGATAAGCACTATGTCACAATAGCTTTGCTGGCTGATTACGTTTCAGGAGAGGCAAAAGTTTTGGAGCCGGAAAAGCTCGAGAAATGGGATTGGTTTTCCTGGGATAATTTACCCTCACCGCTTTTCCTGCCTATGCAGAATTTATTGAGGCAGAAATTCATCCCGCTCGATATGGCAGATTAATCCTTTCTGAAAAATAATTATTTTCTATTTGTAATAAAAGGAAGGAAATGAGATAATATAAAAGTAAGATAAAAAAATGAAACAAAAGGATAATAATCAAGAAAAAGAAAATCAATTCAACTGGACAGAAAAACTGGAGCAGGTTGCAGGCGGACTTGTAAAAGGCATGATGGGAGGATTGATTGAGAGAATGAAGGAGCGGCTGCATGAGATGCTTATGTCTTTCCAGAAAAGTCTGGCGGGAACCTTCTTGCTTATCGTCGGAGCTATTTTTATTTTTGTAGGAATGGCAATTTTCATTAATGATCTAGTGAGAATCAGCAATGGCATCGGATATGCTCTGGTCGGCGTCGCGACACTTCTCATCGGACTGATAATAATTAAAAAATAAGAAGGTTATGAACAAAAAAGAAGCCAAGAAAAGGATAGGAGAAATAAAGACGAAGACGCGGGCTATTTTGAGCAAGGAGCTGAAAAAGGCGAAGGTTGAAATGGCAAAGGCAGCCAAGAAAGTCGAAGAGTATGTAAAGAAAAATCCGGAGAAAGCGGCTGTTATATCAGCCGGGATTGGTGCGGCAATCGGTGCGGCCGTTGCGGCTTTGATTGTTAAGAAGAAAAAATAGCAGTTTCATCATTGTTTTGAATAAGAGCCCCGCCTCTCTTGAAAGGCGGGGTTTTACATAATCCGAAAGATTAGCTAGTATTTTAATGTTTATCTTGGTTGCTTTTGTTTGATATGAAAATAGTTATCGAAAATCCGAAAATAAGCATTGCCAATTTTTTTCGCCGGGCAGGATATTCTTTCCAAAAAAGAGAAGGGGAAGAAATGGCTTTCGTGAGGCGTCTGACCGATCAAGAATTTCCCCGCCTGCATTTATTTTGCCGCATAAAAGACGATAATTTTTTGCTTAATATACATATTGACCATAAAAGGGCTAGCTACGAAGGTCACAATATGCATAGCGGGGAATATGAGGAAGATAGTGATTTGTTGCGGGGAGAGGCGGAAAGATTGAAAAATTTTGGAAAATAAATAGTTTAAGGAATATGTATTCGGGCCTATGGTATAGTGGCAGAACGCGACATTCGCATTGTCGAGACGGCGGTTCGATTCCGCCTAGGTCCAAAACATGGAGAGTCGCCAGAGTGGCCGCCCCGCACTATATAAGCAAGTGCGGGGTAAAAATGGACCGCATATTTAAACAAATTGGAGAGTTGGCTGAGTGGACGAAAGCGACGGTTTCGAAAACCGTTGTCCCGGAAACGGGACCAGAGGTTCGAATCCTCTACTCTCCGCCAGCAATTTTGATTTAAGTTGATGTATTAAAAGATCGTATTTTTCTTTACACTGGAAAGAAACGATGCTAGTTTAAAGTAAGGCTAAAAACCTTACTTTCATTTGAAATATGCTAAATTCCATTATTCAGGACAATTTAGGGGTTAGCGTGGCAGGGGCGTTAGTCGTCGCAATTTTGCTTTTGGTCTGGAATATTTTCCTTCATCTCAATATAAGCCGTATCAAGAAAAATCAGCAGGAACTTTTTTCAGGTAAGGACGGTGTTAGTTTGGAAGAGGTAATCCTGCAGCATACAAATAATCTTAAGGAGCTCGACCGGGACATCCAAGATCTTTATGGAATATCCAACCGGGTCCACAATTTGGCCAACCACTCAGTCCATAAGGTAGGAGTTGTCCGCTTCAATCCTTTTAAGGATTTAGGGGGCGATCAAAGCTTTTCCATCGCCCTTCTTGACGGCCAAAGCAATGGCATTGTGATTTCGAGTTTGCATACCCGAGAAGGAAATCGGGTTTATGCTAAAAAAATTGAGAAAGGAAAGACAGCCAAACATCCGCTTACGGAGGAAGAGGTTGATGCGATCAAGCAAGCCGAAGCAAACGCAATCGGATTAGGTCAAAAAGCGTAATCTAAAAAAATATAAGTTATTTATTATGGAGGAAGCAGGGAAGATCAAAATAAGAATACCATCACTTGTAACCGTGAAGAAATTCGCGGAACTTTTGAATATGTCTGTATCGGAAATTATCAAGGAACTGATGAAGAATAAAATTTTGGCGACTATTAATGATGAGATTGATTATGATACAGCGGCTGTCATCGCATCGGATCTCGGATTTGAAACAGAAGAGGATGTCGAAGTTAGCGAAACAGGGGCGATGACTCTCGAAAAACTGGAGGAGGCGCTCAAAAAGGAAAAGGAATCGGGAAAAAATCTCCAGCACCGTCCTCCGGTTGTGACGATTTTGGGCCATGTAGATCACGGGAAAACCACGCTTCTTGATACAATCCGCAAAACGTCGGTTGTCGAAAAGGAGGCCGGGGGAATCACTCAGCATATCAGCGCTTATCAGGTAAAAAAGAAAGGAGAGATCATCACTTTTGTCGATACGCCCGGACACGAGGCTTTTTCAGCGATGCGGGAACGGGGTGTGAGTTTGGCAGATATAGCTATTCTGGTAGTGGCGGCGGATGATGGCGTACGACCGCAAACGGAAGAAGTGATCAATTATCTGAAAGAGAAAAAAATTCCGATGGTGATAGCTATTAATAAGATTGACAAGCCAAATGCTAATCTTCAAAAAGTAAAGCAGGAACTTGCTGATCAGGGAATCATGATTGAAGAATGGGGAGGCGATAAAGTGTGTGCAGAAGTTTCAGCCAAGCAAAATATCGGCATCGATGAACTCTTGGATATGGTTCTACTCGTAGCGGAAGTAGAAGATCTCAGAGCTGACTATAAAAGAGCCCCACTCGGAATAATAATCGAATCACGACTTGATCCTCAAAAGGGAAATGTGGCAACCGTACTCGTGCGAACGGGAACGCTTAAGGAGGGCCAGGATATTTCAGCCGGATCAATTTTAGGTCGGGTGAGAAGACTGGAAAATTTTCGAGGGGAGCAAGTGAAGGAGGCCGGACCTTCAACTCCGATCACTGTTATCGGCCTTGACCAGCCGCCGAATGTAAATGATGTTCTCCAAGGAGTAGTCGATTTGAGGCTGGCAAAAATTCAGCAAAAAGAGATAAGGCTAGCTGAATCCGGCGGAAATGGACTGAAAAAATTTGATTCCCAGCAAATGAGCAAGGCTATCGAAAATCAGAATGTAAAAAAACTGAATATTATACTCAAAACGGATGTACAAGGTTCGCTTGAGGCAATCGATCAAATACTAAGCACAATCAAATCAAGCGAAGTCGGAATCAGCTATATTAAACAGGGTGTAGGAGATATCACCGAGTCGGACGTGAAACTGGGACAAACCTCAGGGGCCGTTATTTTCGGTTTTAACGGCCAGCCAACTACGGTTGCCAAAAGGCTAGCTCAAATGAATAACGTTGAAATAAAAACATACAAGGTTATCTATGAACTGGTGGAGGAGATAAAAAAAAGATTGAGCAATATGCTAGGGGAAGAGATTGTAAGGACCGATCTTGGAAAACTCAAAGTTCTGGCTATTTTTAAAACCGGGAAAAAGGATATGATTGTTGGCGGAAAAGTTGTTTCGGGGAAAATAGTCAATGGTGAACATATTGAGATCATACGCGAGGAGAAGTCCTTGGGTCGGGGAAAACTTTCCAACCTTCAACAGAACAAAATCAACGTTGACGAAGTAAAAGAGGGGGATGAATGCGGGATTACCTTTGATGGGGAGATAAAAATCAAAGAAGGGGATACATTATTATGCTTTCATGAAGAAGTAATGAAGAAGACATTATAGATATTGATAATCGCAATAAATGTTTTCACGCATCGATCGGGTCAACGAATTAATCAAGAACACTTTGGCTAAAATTATTGCCGAGGAAGCTGATATTCCTTTGGGTATTTTTGTGACAATCACTAAAGTTGACACTTCGCGCGATCTTCGCTATGCTAGAGTGCTTGTCAGCGTTTTTCCGGAAAAAAAATTCGGAGAAACACTTAGGGCGCTTGGGAAGAAGGCCTATTTCATCCAGGGTAAGTTGAACAGGCAGCTTAATATGAAACCGCTTCCGAGAATCGAGTTTATCCCTGATCATACTGAAGCGGAGGCTGACAAGATTGAAAAGATATTAAGGGAGAATTAGGCGGCTTGATGCCGAATAGCATATGCAGACAGTTAATTATTTTTTTGCCAAGGAATTCATATCAATAAAAAAGGAGCTCGATAAAGCTAAGAGTGTTTTATTGGTGGCTCACTCAGCTCCGGATGGAGATACAATCGGTTCAGTTTTTTCTCTGAAGGAATATCTTATTAAATTCTTGAATAAGGAAGTAGCAGTAACCTGCGGCGATCAGATTCCTCAGCACCTTGCGGATATCCTGGCCGGGGAAAATATTACAGATCCGGATGCCATCGAAATTGAAAAATTTGATATCATCATCGGTTGCGATGCCGTCGAGCGCGGATTTGAAAAGATCGTAAAAACGAAAAGCCAAAAGCAAAAAATAATTCTTCTTGACCATCACACAACGCTTCGGATGAATTTTGTGAAACCTGATATTGTGATAAGTGACGAAAAATATTCTTCAGTCTGCGAAATACTCTACGATTACTTCGATTTTCACCGGATTGAAATAAACAGGAAAATGGCCGAATACCTTTTGCTAGGAATCTTAGGCGACACGGGAATATTCCAGCATGCCAATACTACGCCCAGAGTGATGGAAATTGCGGCTAGCCTTATGAAAAAAGGTGCTTCACTGAATAAAATCATTCGCCTTACCTTTAAGAATAAAAGACTTGAGACGTTGAAGCTTTGGGGCCGGGCGATGGGAAGAGCTGAAATTAATCGAAAAACAGGGGCAATCATGTCTTATATCACAAAGAAAGATCTTGAGGAGCTTCAGGGTGATGCGGAAGATATTTCAGCAGTGGCTGAAATTCTGAATACAGTTTCCGGGACGAAATTTTCGCTTGTTCTTTCGGAGAGAGGGGAGAACAGGGTGAAAGGGAGCCTCAGAAGCGAAGAATATAAAAATGTCGATGTATCCGAAATCGCGAAGTTGCTTCGGGGAGGCGGGCATAGGTTGTCGAGCGGTTTTGAAGTTAAGGGGAAGTTAAAGCAGGATGGTGACAAATGGACGGTAGAATAAAATCAATTAATAAATATAACGGAGCTAAAACATCCTGCTAGAGCGGGATGATTTATTTTGATATAATATAGCCGTAAATAAATCCAAAGGATTTTATGGCCGGGTACAAAAAACTCGAAGAAAAAATGAAAGCTTGCCGTAAATGCTGTCTTCGCAGTACTTGCCTTAATGTTGTTCCGGGTGAAGGCAACGAAAACGCCGAAGTTATGTTTATCGGTGAAGGACCTGGAGAGAACGAGGATAAGCAAGGACGGCCGTTTGTGGGTGCGGCGGGAAAATTTTTGACAGAAATGATAGAAATGATCGGAATGAAAAGGGAAGATGTCTTCATCGCCAATATCGTCAAATGTCGTCCCCCTGGGAATCGCGATCCTATGCCTGAAGAAGCGGAAGCCTGCTGGCCATGGCTTCTGGATCAGATAAAAAGCATAAAACCAAAACTGATTGTTACACTGGGCCGGCATGCGATGGAGCGTTTTTTGCCAAACCAAAAGATTTCCAAAATGCATGGGACAGCGCTTAGACGCGAAATTCCCGGAATTGGAAGACAGGTATTTTATGCGCTTTATCATCCCGCCGCCGCCCTTTATCAAGGAAGCCTGCGGGAAACGATAAAGACAGATTTCAAAAAAATACCCAAGGTACTGAAAGCGATTGATAAAGGGGGTGATAAAAAAAAGAAGGAGGGGGTTCATCTGGGCGCCCAAAGATTTGATGAGGACAAAAAACAGGAAGTATTGTTTTGAGCATTTCTTTAATTTGAAAATTATAGTCGTTGACCATCATCCTAAATGATGGTAATTTTTTATCAGTTGGTTTGATATGGTCGCGTGGCCGAGTGGCCCGCCGACGCTAAAGCTTTAAAGGGTAAATTAGGCAAAGCAAAAATTGATATAAAGGCCGGGTGGCGAAGTAGCTAACGCGGCGGTCTGCAAAACCGCTATTCATGGGTGCAAATCCCATCTCGGCCTCTAATTTGTTTGCATAGTACTTGTTTATACGGTATACTAATAATTCAGTTATGATAATTAGTATGCCATTATATGAGGAAAAGAAGTTGGACTGAAAAACAATTGAGAAAAGCCGTTAAAGAATCAAAGAGCATTCGACAAGTTCTAAGGGGGCTGAATTTGAAAATGGCTGGAGGGAATTATGCGCAGATAAAAAAATATCTTAAACTTTATAAAATCAATACAGAGCACTTTACGGGACAAGGTTGGAATAAGGGAATGCAAGGTATCGGTAAGCCGCTTATAAAACTAAAGGATATCTTAGTAAGAAATAGTGATTTTCAAAGCTTTAAGCTGAAAAAAAGATTATTCTCTGAAAATATCAAACCGCAGCATTGCGAAATATGTGGTTGGAAGGAAAGATCTAAAGATGGGAGATTGCCCCTTGAGCTGGATCATATAAATGGAGAAAGCGGTGATAACCGCTTGGAAAATCTTCGAGTGCTTTGTCCCAACTGCCATAGCTTACAGCCGACTCATCGAGGAAGAAATAGAAAAAAGAAATAAGCCGAAGTGGCGGAATTGGCATACGCGCGACACTTAAAATGTCGTGAGATTTATCTCTTGTGGGTTCGAGTCCCACCTTCGGCACATAGAAAATGAAAAGTTATTGTGTCGCTTCGCGATAATTATTTATATTTATGACCAAAGGCAACTTATATTTGAAACCGAAACCCGCACTTCGCGATTTCCAGGATTATGTCGCTAAGATGATAAAGGAAAGAGGTTTCGACAAGGAAACCTTGCCGGAAGTTTTTATGTTATTTATGGAAGAATGCGGGGAAATGGCTAAGGCGGTTCGCAAAACGCAAAATATAAAAAATTGTGATGACTCCAGCGATTATAAAATAGCGCATGAACTGGCAGACGTTTTTATGTATCTTCTCGATATATGCAATTATCTGGATATTGATCTTGAAAAAGCTTTTCGCGAAAAGGAGGAGATTAATAAAAAAAGAAATTGGAAGTGATAGAAAATAAATACAGAAAATATATAATTTTTTCCGCGGACGACTTCGGTAAAAGTGAACTGGCAAACAGTCGTATCTTGAATTTGGCAGAGGCAGGAAAGCTTGACCGTGTTTCGGTGATGGCGAACGGAAATTTTAGCCAGCAGGAAATCAGAAGAATAAAGAAAACAGGAGTAAAGCTGGATATTCATCTGGACCTTGCCAATGTTCCGCGGAGAGAGAGAAAGCTTAAAAAAGGAATATTAGGAAGAGGCGCCGTATTTTTGTTGAAGCATCTCGGAAGCAGGGAGTACAGAAAGGAAAAATTGAGAATCAAATGGACAGAGCAGATCGAAAAATTCCACAAGTTATTCGGTTGCTATCCGGATGGCATTAACTCTCACCAGCACGTCCATCTATTCGGCCGATATTTTCTAATGGCGCTTGAGCTGTCTCAAAAATACGGGATACCCTATTTTCGTTTTGCCAAAAAAGATCTTTTGGGATCCAAGACTAATATTCGAAGAATTATTTATTTTCTTTGGAAAAGAGACAGGATAATTTTCAGGAGGAAAAAACTTGACGGGCCGGACTATTTTGCCAGTCTTGACTGGGTTGAAGACATTGATAAATTCCAAAAAAATATTCCGGAGGGGAAAACCGAATTAGCTTGTCACCCGGAGAGGCTCGAGGAGTATAATTTGGTAAAAGATTCTATAAGATGAACATTTGGGCTTACACCTTAGTCAGCGTGGCGATAATCAGCTTAACCTCGCTTATTGGTATTTTTTCCCTGTCCATAGGAAGGGAAAGGCTGAGAAAAACCGTTGTTTTTTTGGTTAGTTTTGCTGCCGGAGCTCTTTTTGGGGATGCTATTATCCATTTGCTTCCCGAGTCGTTTGAAAAGATTGGCTCAAGCCTTACGGCATCTCTTCTTATTCTTTCCGGAATAATATTTTTTTTCATACTCGAAAAATTTATTCATTGGCGGCACTGCCATGTCCTCGGATCCGAAAAACATATTCACCCAGTGGTTTTTATGAATATTTTTGGAGACGTCGTGCATAACTTTATTGACGGCATGCTTATTGCCGGAAGCTTTTTAGTCAGTATTCCGCTTGGAGTTACAACTTCGATTGCTGTGATAATGCACGAAATTCCCCAAGAGATAGGTGATTTTGGAGTGCTTCTTCACGGTGGTCTCACTGTCCGTAAAGCCCTAACCCTGAACTTTCTTACGGCGACGTCGGCTATTGCAGGCGCTCTTTTGGTGCTGATTGTCGGTCCCCACATTCAGGAAATGATTGTCTTTCTTCTGCCCATGACTGCCGGTGGATTCCTGTATATTGCCGGTTCCGACCTCATTCCGGAGTTGAAGCATGAAACAAAAATAGCCGCCTCAATCGGGCAGCTGTTGGCAATACTTCTGGGAGTTTCAGTAATGGTAAGCCTGCTGTTTATTGAATAATACTTTACTTGAGTATCTCCAATAGATTTTGCCCGGTCATATCTGGCGGAACTTTTACGTTAATGGAATTGAGGATTGTGGGAGCGACATCGCTAAGAATTCCCAGGACGCTGTTTTTTCCGTTCGTAATTTCTGATTCGGTTTTTTGTCGCTGGTTATTGGGGGTTATATACCAGAGAGGAACCGGAAAAACAGAATGCTCGGTGTCTTGTTCCTCTGTGCGCCTGTTGGTGAGCTCCTCTGCATTTCCATGATCGGCAGTCAGAAAAATCTGGCCTCCTATTTTTAGGATCTGGGGTATTAATTTTCCAAGACACTCGTCAACTGTTTCTATCGCGGAAATTGTCGCTTTCAGGTTTCCTGTGTGTCCGACCATATCCGGATTTGCAAAATTTATCAATACGAAGGAGTATTTTCCCGTTCCTATCTCTTTTATAACCCGTTCAGTAATATTAAACGCGCTCATTTCAGGAGCCTTATCGTAGGTTGAGACGGCTTGAGATGGGATAAGTGCCCTGTCTTCTCTCGGAAAAGGCTCTTCTCTTCCTCCGTTGAAAAAATAAGTTACATGGGCGTATTTTTCGGTTTCTGCGATTCGGAGTTGAGACCAGCCTTCTTCGCTGATGACTTCTCCAAGACATTTTTTTACCAAAACAAGAGGGAAGGCGATTTTTGCCGGAAGATTATCTTCATATTGTGTCATACATACGAATTCAACATCAGAAAGATATTCCTCTCTCTTGAATTTTGAAAAAGTCGGCAGCACAAAAGCTTTTGTGATTTGTCTGGCGCGGTCTTCGCGGAAGTTGATGAAGATTACAGAGTCCTTGTTCCCGATTATTGAGCTGTTTCCTTCGGCATCTTCTATTATGGTCGGCTCGACAAACTCATCCGTAATATTATTGTGATATGAATTTTGGAGAGCATCATGAGCATTTTTTCCCCTTTTCCCTTTTCCTAAAACAAGGAGATTATAAGCTTTTTCAATCCGATCCCAATTATCATTTCGATCCATGGCATAGTACCTTCCGCAAATAGTGGAAATTTTCCCGCAGCCGATTTCCTTAAGGCGCATCTCGATATCATCTATGACATTGATTGCCGATTTTGGGGGCGCATCCCGGCCATCTGTAAAAACATGAAGATAGACCTTGTCTAGCTGCTTACTTTTTGCAAGTTCAAGAAGGGCGAATAGATGGTCCATCGAACTGTGGACTCCTCCGTTTGAAGCCAGCCCCATAAGATGGAGAGCGCTGTTATTTTTTTTGACATTAGAAATCGCGGCGTCAAAAGCTTCATTATTGAAAAAACTTCCGTCCTGGATAGCTAATGTGATACGCGGAAGATTCTGGTAGATAACCCGGCCAGATCCCAAGGCGAGATGACCAACTTCGGAGTTTCCTGTTACCCCCCAAGGAAGACCGACGGATATTCCCGATGCTTGCAAAAGTATTTGGGGATAAAAGCGAGTAAGCTTGTCAATGGTTGGGGTTTTGGCCTGAGCGATTGCGTTTCCCTCAAAATCCGGGTTTTCTCCCCAGCCGTCAAGGATTATCAAAAAAGTGGGTTTGATCATAAAAATAGTTATTAATACGCAGCATTAATTAGCCTCAAGGTTTTATTGTTTCTATAATATATAGCTAATTGACCCGCAAGTGAAGTTTAACACAAGAGAATCGTCTTTGACAAAAAAGATTTAGTGTTTTAATATAACTTCCAGTGATTATTAATTATAGCTTCGATTGATAACATTAATTTTCAGCAATTTATGACTGTCCGCGACGCTGTTTCGTTTCTAGTCAATACGGAAAGCGTTTCTGGCGGCAAAATGCATGAAATTATCTAGTTAACGTGTGAATATTATTGCGCATAAGCGCCTGAAAAGTATTAGAAAAAAGAATTGTAGAAAATAAGATTTATAAACTAGAATGGTGTTTACTTGTTATCAACTGAATAGCTCGCAAGATTATGGGACTAAGTTTCGGTCTTCTTATCATTGGAATTATAGGTTTAGCGATTGGCTCGGTAATGGGATATCTTGCCCGCCAGTCGATTGCTAAAAAGCAGCTAGGAACTGCCGAGGGGAAAGTTAATAAAATGCTCAAAGACGCCGAGGCCGAAGCTCAGGCGACTCTTTTGGCATCAAAAAACAAGGCAGTAGAGATTCTTGAGGAAACTAAAAAGGAAGAGAAAAAAAGGCAAGAGCAAATTTTTCGGCTTGAAAAGCGCTTGGAAAGCAGAGAGGAAACCCTTGATAAAAAACTGGACGAATTAGAGAGGGGTAAAAATCTGCTTATCCAAAAGGCTGAAGAAGTAAAAAATATCAGAAAGGAGGCGGATAAAGCAAGGCAGGAGCAATTGAGGCGGCTGGAAAAAATCGCAGGCCTTTCGAAGGAAGAAGCCAAGAAAATTCTTTTGCAGTTGGCTGAAGAGCAAAATAAAGAATGGATGGCAAAAAACTTGAAGAGGTTGGAGCAGGAAGGGAAGGAAGGGCTAGAAAAAAAAGCGCGAAACATCATGACCTTGGCTCTTCAGCGCTATGCCGGAAGTCATGCTATGGAAACTACAACTTCTACTGTCGCAATACCCTCTGATGAGCTTAAGGGGAGGATTATCGGAAGAGAAGGAAGAAATATAAAAACATTAGAAAGATTAACTGGAATTGAAATTATCGTGGATGACACGCCGGAAGCTATCGTAATCTCCGGGTTTAATCCGGTTCGCCGCGAAATCGCAAGACTTGCCCTTGAAAAATTACTTGAAGACGGCAGGATCCATCCGACAAGGATCGAAGAGGCTGTTAACTTTGCCAAAACTGAGGTGAATAATAAGATCAAAGAGGCTGGCGAGGCCGCTGCTTATGACGTTGGTGTTGCCGGTCTTGACCCGAAACTGGTCCAGCTTTTGGGAAGACTTCGTTTCAGGACGAGTTATGGCCAAAACGTTTTGCTCCATTCTTTGGAGGTTGCGCATCTGTCGGGGGCATTGGCAGCTGAGATGGGAGCAGACGTAAGTGTTGCAAAAAAGGCAGGGCTTCTTCATGACATTGGCAAGGCTATCGATCATGAAGTGCAAGGGACGCATATAGAAATTGGCATCAATATCCTTCAGAAATTCGGAGTCAGCAACGACATAATCACGGCGATGAAATCCCATCACGAGGATTATCCTTTCGAAAGCAATGAAGCTATGATTGTGGCTGCGGCAGACGCTCTTTCGGCCTCTCGCCCCGGAGCCAGAAAAGACACTCTGGAAGATTATCTGAAGCGCCTGACGGAACTTGAAAATGTAGCTACTTCGTTTGATGGCGTGGAAAGATCATATGCGATCCAAGCTGGCCGGGAGATAAGAATATTTGTGAAACCGGATCAGATAGACGATTTGGCCGCAATAAAACTGGCCAGGTCCATTGCCGACAAAATAGAGCAAGAACTTAAATATCCCGGAGAAATAAAGGTAAACGTTCTTCGTGAAACAAGGGTCACAGAAATAGCAAGGTAGTCTAAAAAAGCCGCAATGGAATCGGTTTGTCTAAATTACGAAAAAATACTACAATATTTCTAGGCTTTAAATAAGGTAAAAGACTAACCCTGCGAGAACGGCTTGGGCTTGCAGGGAAAATCTAGAAAGCGGGGTGTAATATGGCAACAGATATCAATAAAGAATTGCTAGTAGAGATGGTGGCTAACAAAATCGGACAGACGAAGAAAGAAATAGAACTGATTGTTGATAATATGGTGGATGTAATCACAGACGCGTTGCATCAGGATCGCAAAGTCACTATTGCCGGGTTTGGGACATTCAAGGTAACTCACCGAGCATCTCGTGAAGGAATCAATCCCCAGACAAAGGAAAGGATCACAATTTCTGCGGTTAACACGCCAAAATTCACTGCTGGAAAAAGATTAAAAGAAGCGGTAAGAAGCCAAGTGGCGCCAGCATCCGAACCATCTCAGTCTGAATAAATAATATCTTCATATATTTCATTCCCCCGTGTTCTTTGACGCGGGGGAATGTTTGCTCAAAATAACTTAGGGCTTGCCAAAAATATCTTTTTGGCATATACTTCCAACGCGTTAATTATTAACTTAATCATTAATCTAATGATTGATAATATCTACGATACTCTTGCAAAAGAGGTCGACAAAGTTTCTGAGGAAAAAAATGAATCCCAAAAATCTGTCGTAAGCGAAATCGATTCGACTGAGACAGAAACAGCTGAAGAAATCAAAATAGGAGCGGCCTCAAGTATGGCCGATTTTTTAGACCCGTCAAAAATGAACTTTCTTAAAGAGGGGGAGGTTACTGAAGGGAAAGTAATTGAAATCGGATCGCAGGCGATTTATCTGGATTTGGGAGTTTTCGGAACCGGAATAGTCTTGGGGAAAGAAATCAAGGATGGTTTAGGTGCGACTGACCGTCTCAAGACGGGAGACTCCGTCACAGCAACGGTCACGGACCTTGAAAATGAAGATGGCTATGTCGAACTTTCAATCCGTGAGGCTTCCATTGAAAAAGCCTGGCTGGATCTCGAAGAAAAACAGGCTAAAGAAGAAGTCTTTTCGACGAAAATTTTGGATGCAAATAAAGGAGGGCTTATTGTGGAGGTTAATGGAATAACCGGCTTTCTTCCTGTTTCCCAATTGACCAATGATCACTATCCCAGAGTTGAAGAGGGAGAGAAAACGAAGATTCTTGAAAAACTGAGGGCTTTTATGGGAACCGAAATGCAAGTTAAGGTAATTGATACGGACAGGGAAGGCGAGAAGCTTATAGTCAGTGAAAAAGCAGCTTATAGCGACCAGGAAAAGAAGGCTATCTCAGAACTGAAGGTCGGAGATATTATTGAAGGAGAGGTCAGCGGAGTGGTAGATTTTGGAGCTTTTGTGAAATTTCTTCCCCCGAGCAAAAAGGATTCAACTAAGGAAGAGGACCAGCTTGAGGGCTTAGTTCATATTTCGGAACTGGCTTGGCAGCTGATTGATAATCCAAGAGAAATTATCAAAACCGGGGATAAGGTAAAATGCCAAATAATCGGAATTGATGATACAAGGGTCTCGCTGAGCATCAAAACCCTGCAGGCGGATCCTTGGTCGGAAGTAGAGAAAAAATACAAGGTCGGAGAAACCTATGAGGGTCAGGTTAGAAAGATTAATCATTTCGGGGCTTTTGTATATTTGGACGACAATATTCATGGACTAGCCCATGTAAGTGAACTTCTTGAAAGCCATGCGGGGAAAAATATTGAGGAGATAATTCAGACCGGCAATACTTATAGCTGGAAAATTCTTTCCGTTGAGCCCAAGGAACATCGGATGGGTCTTGCGTTGGTAGGTAAGAAATAGATCGTAAAATTCCATGATTAAAGAAACTAATAAAAAAATAGTTCTTGTTATTGGGGGACCGACAGGAAGCGGAGAGACGACTGTCACAAACGAAATTATAAAGCGATTTCCAATCTTTGCGCGGTTGGTGACTGCCACTTCGCGACCTTCGAGGTCTGGCGAAAAAGACAAAAAAGATTACTTCTTTTTTTCGAAGGAAAAATTTAAAGAACAGATTTCCTTGGGGAATATTATCGAGTATACACACGTAAAAAACAGGGATGTTTATTACGGGACTTATAAACCGGATTTAGATGAAAAGATTGAAAAAGGGCTTAACGTCATCGTGAATGTCGACATTGTCGGAGCGAAGTATTATAAGAAAAAGTATCAAGCAACCACAATTTTTATCAAGCCAGAATCGGTGGAAAATCTCAAAGATCGTTTGATAAAAAGGGATCGCAATATTTCCGAAGAAGAACTTTTCAAACGGCTTAGAAATGCTGAGGCTGAAATGAGAGACGAGATGCCTTTCTATGACTATAAAATTGTTAATGCCGAGGGAAAGCTCAGTAAAGCCGTTGAAGAAATCATCGATATCTTGAGAAAAGAGGGTTACGAAATCCTTTCACGGCAGGAAAAAACTGTTTAAGGCCACATTCCAAAAGATAATAATATGCTAAAGCGTGTTCAAGAAAATATTTTTCGACATCAGCTTTTTTTGCGGGGTGCGAAAATTATTATTGCTGTCTCCGGAGGTCCTGACTCAGTATGCCTGCTCAGCGTTTTTGATTCTCTTCGGGAAAAATATGATATTTCAATTGTTGTCGCGCATGTCAATTATGGGCTGCGCGGAAAGGATTCGGATCGGGATGAAAGGCTGGTGAGGGAATTGGCGCAAAATTTTTCATATCCCTTTGAGGTATTAAAGTATAGGCCTAAAAAGGATGAAAACAATTCCGAAGAAGGACTGAGGGTTTTGCGTTACGATTTTTTTGAAAAATTAAGAAAAAAGCATAAGGCCGCCGCGATTGCCATAGGGCACAATCTCAACGACCAGGCCGAAACGGTGATGATGCGGATTATGCGCGGAACGGGACTGCGGGGGCTGGGCGCTATTAAATTCAAAAATGGGAAAGTTATCCGGCCTCTTCTCAATATTGATCGCCAGGCAATTCTTAGGTATTTGAAAAAGGAAAAATTGCAGTGGCGGATCGACAAGACAAATCTCGAATCTGATTTTACCCGCAATAAAATAAGGAATCAGATTTTTCCGTATCTTGAGAAAAAAATCAATCCTAACATCCAGGAGAGTTTATTTAGGCTTTCCCAATCGGTGGCTGATGATTATGATTTTATTCATTTATTTGCAAGTGCCTGGATAAAACAGAATAAAAAACTATCGGTTTCAAAAATAATCGGACTTCATCCGTCTTTGCAAAGGGAGGTTCTGCGTCAAAAAACTGAAGAAATAGTACCGTACCTGAAAGGAGTTGAAATTTCCTACATCGATGAGATTTTAAAAATTGTAAGAAGCGATAAGAGTAAAAATCAGACTTTTGTTTCAAAAAATTTGAGAATTAGTCGGTTTGGTGATAAATTAACAATAAGCAAGAAATAATTTTATGAAAAATTTAGCCAAAAATTTGGTCATTATCCTCGTCGTTTTTTTTGTAATTTCCGGAATTGTGATGGTTTATAATACGCCTGTTCAAAAGATAAATGATGTTACCTTGAATGAACTGGCTAATCAGATCAACGAAGGAAAGGTAAAGGAAATTCAAGTTGAGGGAGACAAGCTTAATATAACGCTGGTCGACGATACAAAAGAAAAATCCCGTAAAGAAGTCGAATCATCGCTTTCCGAATCTTTCAAAAACTACGGAGTCGATTCGGATAAGTTGCGGTCGATAAGCATAAATATAAAAGACACAACAACGTCGGCATTTTGGATTAACATAATTATCCCTTTCGTCCTTCCCTTTCTTATTATTGGCGGTTTTTTGTGGTTTATGATGAGATCGGCCCAGCGAGGAAATAATCAGGCGCTATCATTTGGGATGTCGCGGGCGCGAATGACCCAGCCGCAAAAGAATGGAAAGAAAAAAATCACCTTTGCGGATGTCGCAGGCGCGGAGGAAGCAAAAGAAGAGCTTCGCGAGATCGTTGAGTTTCTGAAGCACCCGAAAAAATTTCTGGATCTGGGAGCGCGAATTCCAAAGGGCGTTCTTTTGCTCGGATCTCCGGGAACTGGAAAAACTTTAATGGCTAAAGCTGTAGCAGGGGAGGCAAATGTTCCGTTCTTTAGCATATCCGGTTCAGAATTTGTGGAGATGTTCGTTGGAGTCGGCGCCAGCCGGGTTCGCGATCTCTTCAAAACAGCGAAAAAAAATGCGCCAGCTATTGTTTTTATAGATGAAATTGATGCGGTTGGACGCCATCGCGGAGCTGGTCTCGGAGGGGGACATGACGAACGAGAACAGACCCTAAACCAAATTTTGGTAGAAATGGATGGATTTGAAACGGAAACAAACGTAATTGTCATTGCTGCTACAAATCGTCCCGACGTACTCGACCCGGCTTTGCTTCGTCCTGGGAGATTTGATCGCCGGGTTGTTCTGGATCTTCCTGATATCAAAGAAAGAGAAGCTATTCTCAAAATTCATACAAAGAACAAGCCTTTAGGAAAATCAGTGGATCTCAAAAGGATCGCTTCGAGAACACCTGGATTTTCCGGAGCTGATCTTTCCAATCTGGTTAATGAGGCGGCGATTTTGGCTGCCGGCAAGGGAAAGAAAATTATTGGTGATGAAGAAATGAAAATTTCTATTGAAAAAGTAATTTTAGGTCCCGAGAGAAGGAGTAAAGTCCTTAATGTTAACGAAAAAGAAATTACAGCTTATCATGAAGCCGGACACGCTCTCATAGGCGCGAATTTGCCAAACGCAGACCCTGTGCAAAAAGTTTCCATCATCTCACGCGGCCAGGCTGCCGGATACACGCTTAGCGCTCCGCAGGAAGATAAAAGGATTTACTCAAAAGCCTACTTTATTGATGAGCTGGCTGTGCTTTTGGGCGGATATGTCAGTGAAAAGATCATTTTTGGAGATGTAACAACAGGTGCCTCGAATGATTTGGAGCGGGCGACGGATATTTCCAAAAAGCTTGTAACACGCTACGGAATGAGTAATCTTGGCCCTAGAACTTTTGGACGCAAAGAGGAACTTATTTTCCTTGGCAAGGAGATCAATGAAGAAAAAAACTATTCGGAAGCTACGGCCGAAAACATAGACAAGGAAGTTTCAAGGTTTATTTCAGATGCCTATAGTACAGCGGAAGAAATTATCCGGGATAAAAAAGGAACCTTGGACAAAATAGCGAAAACTCTTCTCGAAAAAGAAACAATTGAGCAGGAGGAATTCAACGTGCTAGTGGGAAAAACTGAAGATTCCTCAGAAAAAGAGAAAGAACATAATTCTTCCTCATAAAAAACATATGAGTAACGGAAACAATTCCAGCAACCGAAAAAAAGAAGTGCCTTTTTTGGAGATATTCAAACAGGCGGCTTTGATTGTCTGGCGAAATCGCTTTCTGCTGTGGTTCGGAGTTCTTATTGCCCTGGGGTCACCGGGAAGCTTCAATTATTCCGGAGGGAATAATGATTTTGGAAAAAACGGGGAAGCAGCCAAGCAATTTTTTGAAACTCACTGGGGAATAGTCCTCATGCTTGCCTTGGTTTTTTTCGCCATAGGGATAGCCTTATTTCTGATAGCTCTTGTTGGAAAGGCCGGACTCATAAAATCCGTAAGTAAGATCACGCAGAATAAAAAAATTACTTTTCGGAATGGCTGGCGCGAGGGGAAAAAATATCTCGGAAAGCTGTTTGGATTGTCTCTGCTAGTTTTTGCGGTTATATTTGTTATTGTGCTTATACTTGGCATTCCGGTAGTTTACCTTGTTCTTGCGCATTCCTGGTTAAGCGCTGCTCTCGTCGGAATTTTGGCGGTGGCTATACTTATTCCGCTTCTCTTTATCTTGGCTATTACCAGTATTTTTGCCCAATTCTATATAATCCTTTCCGATCTTAAAATTTGGAGCGCCATCGAGGCTGGTTATAATTTACTTCTCAAAAATGTCGCTAACGCGCTTGTTTTCGGGATCTTGCTAATGGCACTAGCCATGCTTTCGATGTTTATTCTTGTTCCGGTTGCGATAATAGCTCTGATTATCTTTGTTCCCGCAGGGTTTCTTTTTTATGGCCTAAGCTCCATAGCATTTGGAATTTTCCTTGTGTTCGCAGTACTGCTCTTGTTGGCTCTTATTCTTTTTGTTTCGTCCGTCTTTCAGGCTTATAGGATTACGGCTTGGACACTTTTCTTCAGGGAAATTGCGAAAATTGAAGATTTAGAAGCTGAAATAATTATTGAGGCGCAGCCGGATCAAGAGATTTCCGCTACTCCGGAAAAGGCGTAAAATATTCAACTAAAAATGTCAAAACCCTGCCAGGAGGCAGGGTTTTATAAACAAAAAAATGATTATATTTTTTCGTTTTTGCTCTTTTTCTTTTTTGACAGAAAAAAATCTGGTTTTTTTGCAAAAAGATAAATGATACCAATAAAACAAGCCAGAGAAACCAAGGATCCAATTAATTTTAAAATGGTGTCATTATCCATATCCCTTCTTCCTCCCGAAGTAAAGAGCTAGTTTATTTTTTGTGGGCAATACAGGGATTGAACCTGTGGCCTCTTGCGTGTCGAGCAAGCGCTCTACCACTGAGCTAATTGCCCATTATCTTGGGACCGATAGGATTCGAACCTATGACCAACCGGTTATGAGCCGGCCGCTCTAACCACTGAGCTACGGTCCCATCTTTAATTGCGGATCCGGACCATTCTAATCCTACGTAAATATCGGGCAATCGTCAATTGTTTGAAATATTGTTATGAATATCCCCGTATTAGGATGGGTAGACAGAGGCACGTTTTAATGTTAAATTGGAAAAAGATATGCATCTGCACCATGAATATTTAGCGACTATTTCAATGCTTGAAGAAAAATCAAAAGATAATGAGCTGACTAAAAAAGAGGAGGAAACACTCCATGTTTATTTTGTTGAAAAGGTTGTGACTCTGATGACTGGCGCTATGGGACTGGTTGCTGCTCTTGCCTGGAACGATGCTATTCGGAAACTTTTCGAGCGAATCTTTGGCACACAGGGAAGTGGGGATGTCACAGCTATGTTCATATATGCTATTATTATTACTACCGCAATTGTTGTGGTTACCTATCGGCTGACAAGAATCGTTGAGAGACTAAAGAAGAAAAAAGAAAAAAAGTAGACTTTCCCATTGGAATAAGCAAGACCGGGTATTAAACTAGAAGAACTAAACCTACCTAAAGTGAGGTTTATTTTTTTATTGTCAAACGAAGCGAGCGAAACGAAAAACGGTTTTCGTTTCCGAGCGAGTGCCGACATCAAAGTGGTAAATGTCCCGCGGCTTGCAGCGGAACCCAAAGGGTTTAGGGCTTGCTTTAGGGTAAATACTATTTTATTTCCTTCTTTTTCCGTGAAATGCCTTGTGAACCTCTTTGAGCTGGCGATTTGTCACATGAGTATAAATTTGCGTTGTGGTCACTGATGAATGTCCTAACATTTCCTGGACGCTGCGGATGTCAGCGCCGTTTTGTATGAGATCTGTGGCAAAAGAATGGCGCAAGGTGTGGGGGTGAACGTCTTTTACTATGCCGGCTTTCAAGGCGTAATATTTCACAATTCTTTGGACGGTGCGGGTTGTGATGCGTAAATCTTTCGGTCCCTTTTTGCTTTCGATTTGTTTTAGGCCGATGCGAACAAAGAGAGCCGGGTCCATATCAAATCTTTTTTCCATATATCTTTCAATAGCTGATCTGGCCTGGTCGGAAACGAAAACAACTCTCACTTTCGATCCCTTTCCGCGCACGCTAAACTCTCCTGTTTCAAGATTTACTTGATCTCTGTTCAAGTTCACTAGCTCTGAAACACGCAAGCCCGAACTGAAAAGGAGTTCAAGAATTGCGCGGTCACGAAATGATTTTATATCCAAGCCTCCTGCTGCTTTAAATATCCTTTCAACTTCATCCATCTCTAAAAAATCGATTTGCCGTTCGGTTGTTTTTCCCAGTTCTATTTTTTCGGCCGGCAGGGTTTCTATGTCCCTTTTCGCAAGATATTTCAAAAAATTACGAAGCGCAATCATGTGATAATTTTGTGTTATCTTTTTGAGTGGTTTCCCTTTTTCATCTGAGAGGCGGTTGATATGTAAACGGTAATTCCTCACAAGCTCATCAGTTATTTTTTCAGCCGAATCGATTTTTGACCAATTCAAAAATCTTGCGAGGTAATGATCGTAATTTTCAATCGTTTTTTGGGAACGGTCCTTTTCAATTTCGAGGTACTCCAGATATTGAGTTTTGAGCTTCTGCAGGTTCATATTTTCTAGCAAAAATATTTTTAACGGCATTGATGCGGAGCATTGCCAATGGCTAGCGCCGCTGCTGATTATGCGACATTCTCATTATAGCAAAGATTTGATTATAGCGCAGAATATCATTAAAATAACTTTATATATGCCCAATGTGTCATTTCTCCTCATTTTTTCCCTGCAATCTTCACTTGACATATAATTTCAGTATGATAACCTAGTAGCCGTGTAATAATTAGGGATTAGACAGAATTTGTCTCAGAAACTCTACTGAAAATGATTCAGAAATTGCTTCGTTCTCCTAATCCAAGAGAAAGGAAAAACCTATTAGTAACTTTTTCAAAAGATTCTTCCAGATAATCTGGAAGGGGCTGCGAATGATACTAAAAGGAGAAAACTTTCGCCAAGTTTCAAGAAAAATTCACACCCTTCAATTTCATTTGATCTCTTTTCTAAAAAGAAGGTTTGTTGCTAGAAAGATGTTAGTCTTTTTCAGGGAATACTCCGCGACGCTCGTCGTAGCGATTTGTGTTATAGCGGTTGCCCTGATCAACTTTGCATCTTCTAGTGACGCGAATGGGTCCTTTTTCGGTTCTATTGTTTCTGCTCCGGATGAGAGCAATATGCTGAAAAATAAAATTACTATTCAGAATGAAAGAAAAAATAATTTAACCACGGCGCCGCTGACTGATCCCGGGTATCTTTCCGATACAGCCGTTCTTTCGGAAGAGGAATATCTCGGATCTGGTGTTAATGATATGGCGCTTGATATTCCGACTCCGCAAAGCCAGGTTATGCTTGCTTCCTATAATCCAATTACAAGTTCTGGGAGTCGCGAATTCAAAACCTACCAGGTTAAAGACGGTGACACTATCGGGGTTATTGCCGCCCGGCACGGTATCAGCGCCAATACTATTCTTTGGGCCAATAATTTATCGGACACTTCTCTTATAAAGCCCGGGGACAAGCTGACACTATTACCGGTAACGGGAGTTAAGTACAAAGTTCAAAAAAGCGATTCTTTGGATGCGATTGTCAATAAATATAATGCCGATAAGGAAAAAGTATTGGCCTACAATCAACTGCCGGCTGACGAAAAACTGAAAGCCGGTCAGGATTTGATTATTCCAGACGGTTATATTGCTCCTCCAAATGCGGTCCCTGCGACATCAAGAATACAACTGGCGTCAGCCGGAAGAGTATCGACTTCCAGTACGGCAGTTGCCCGTTCCTATGTTTCCTCCGACAGCCATGCCGGGGCGGGGCATCGTTTTCCTTACGGATACTGCACTTGGTATGTTGCGCAAAGAAAATATGTTCCTTGGGGTGGAAATGCCGGAGCTTGGCTTTCTAACGCCCGTGCCAGTGGAAAAGCTACAGGGCGGACTCCGCAGCCGGGAGCTATTGTCGTTACAGGAGAGTCCCGATGGGGCCATGTGGCCATTGTAGAATCCGTGAAAGGCAACAGCTTTACCATTTCTGAAATGAACTATGCCGGTTTCGGGAAAAAAAGCACTCGGACACTTTCTGCTAGCAGCCGAGTTGTGAAAGGTTTTATTTACTAATTACGAAAAAGATTTTCTTATATTTTTTTAAACAGGAATTCCCTATGGGGGGGGAGTCCTGTTCTTTTAGCTAGGCTTTTTTCAGCTGGGCGAATTTAGCCGAGAGCTTCTTCACCCCTGTTTTCATGAAGGCAACCGTTATGAGATCTTTTTTGGTAGAAATAACTATTCCTTCTCCGAAAATTTTATGCAATACTCTTTCGCCATCTTTAAAATTGGCGATAAAATCCTTTTCCTTGTTGTCTTTCTGGGGCCCTTTGGTTTTATTGGAAAATTTTTCAAATTCCTGAATTAAGTTTTTGGGAATATCTTCTAAAAAACGGGAAGCCACATTAACTCTGACGGATCCAAATATATTCCGTGTGGTTGCCCATAGAAGACAAGCTCTTTTTTTGGCTCGGGTAATCCCGACATAAGCAAGCCTTCTTTCTTCCTCTAGCTCGATTTGGTCCAAAAGGCTTCGTGAGTGGGGAAACAAGCCTTCCTCGAGTCCGGCGATAAAGACAGTGTCGAACTCAAGTCCCTTGGCGCTGTGAAGAGTCATGAGGTGCACTGATCCGGATGACGATTTGATGTCATCGGTTGAAGAGACAAGAGCTATTTCTTCCAAAAACATATTCAATGCTTCAGTCCCTTTTTCATCTTTGAATTTTTCGGCGACGGTGAAAAGTTCACGCACGTTTTCATAGCGAATCTGCCCTATTTCTCCCTCGGAAAGCAATGATTTTTGGTAGCCTGATTCCACGAGAATCGATTCCATGAGATCTGTGATAACCACCCGCTTAGCTTCGTCTCTCAGTCTTTCGATAAGGGCTCCGAATTTGGCAACAGCGTCTATTTTTGAAGGATTGAGACCTTCATTCCTGGAAAGTTTGTTAGACGCAGAAACCAAGTCATAATTATTTGCTCGAGCAAATTTGATCCATTTTCCCAAAGTCACATTTCCAATTCCGCGGGGAGGCAAATTTATGATTCTCTCGAGACTGATCTCGTCGCTGGGATTATTTATAAATCTTAGGTAGGCGATAAAATCTTTAACTTCGCGCCTCTCGTAAAAACGGACACCTCCAATTATCCGATAGGGAATGGCGGCATCCAGGAATGCTTCTTCAACGGCTCTGGACTGGGCGTTGGTTCGATACAATACGACGAAATCATTGAAGCTTAGGCATTCCTCATCGGCGAGTCGGTTGATTTCCGAGATGATAAAATTGGCCTCATCTTGTTCGTCGGAAGCTTTATATATGACAATATCATGTCCTTCTGCGTTTTCTGTCCAGAGTTTTTTATCCTTGCGGCGAATAATTTTAGAAATTATTCCGTGGGCGGCATCCAGGATTTTTTGGGTGGATCGGTAATTACGTTCGAGCTTGACTACATGCGCCTCGGGATAATCGTTTTCAAAGTTCAGGATATTTCGCACATCTGCTCCCCTAAAGGCATATACCGACTGCCAGTCATCCCCAACCACGCAAAGATTTCGATGTCTTTCGGCGAGAAGATTCACGAGGACGTATTGGGAGTGGTTGGTGTCTTGATATTCATCGATCAGGATATACCGAAAAATATTCTGATATTTTTCCAGGATCTCGGGATGTTTTTGAAAAAGTTGGACAGTTTTTTGGAGAATATCGTCAAAATCAAGCGCGTTATTATCTTCAAGATGTTTTTGATAAGATTCGTAAATTTTTGCCAGTATTCTTTCGAAATGACTTTCGCCATTGATATAATCACTGACGCTTTGTAATTCCCCCTTAGCTTTTGAAATCACTGCCAGCATGGCCCGGGGATTGAACTGTTCAGTGCTGATCTCTTTTTCTTTCATTATTTTTTTCACAAGAGCCTGCTGGTCTGAATCATCATAGATAGTAAAATTTTTTTTGTGTCCGATTTTATCGATTTCAGTCCTCAAAATTCTCATGCAAATATGATGAAAAGTGCCCATCCATGGCTGGAATCTGAAATTACCCTCCAAAAGCGTCTTGACTCTTTCTTTCATTTCCTCCGCTGCTTTATTAGTGAATGTAACAGCCAGTATGCTTCTGGGAGAAACGCCCTTTTCTTTTATGAGAAAAGCAATCCGATGGGTAAGGAGTCTTGTTTTTCCTGAACCCGCCCCGGCAATCACTAAAACCGGTCCTTCTGTTGTCAGGACCGCTTCGCGCTGCTCTTCATTTAAGCCCGACAAAAGTTCCGCACTTGTCGATGACTTGCTCTTGATTATTTCCATACAAAGTGTATAATAGCTTAATTGCCAAAAAATGGAAATAAAGAGTATATTTTCTTGCTAAAAACCTCATTTGATAGTATTATTAAATCACATTGAATAATCAATAAAAAATTCACAATTATGTCCCTCACCAAACAAAAGAAAGGAAAGGTAATCGAAAAAACCAAAATTCACGAAAAGGATACGGGATCACCGGAAGTCCAGGTGGCGCTATTCACTGAAAAAATAAAAAGCCTTACGTCACATCTTAAGAAAAATAAGAAGGATAACCATTCCCGGAGAGGCCTTCTCAAGATGGTTTCAAAAAGAAAAAAACTTTTAACTTATCTTAAGGGCAAAGACCCAAAAAGATATAAAAAATTAGTGATTAGCTTAGGCCTAAAGGAGTAAACAATAAGTAACGCGAAATGCTAACAGGAAAATTTCCCGAACAAAGAGTGGGTGTTCTGGTGGATATCCAGAATATGTATTATAGCGCAAAAGTCCTTTATAAAAAGAAAGTAAACTTTAAAGAAGTTCTGAAAACGGCTGTTTCCTCACGAAAATTGATTAGGGCCATAGCTTATGGGATAAAAACTATTGAAGGTTTGGAGAAGAATTTTTTTGATGCTCTTCAGAAATCCGGTTTTGAAATCAAGACCAAAGATCTCCAGATATTTCCCGGGGGAGCCAAAAAAGGGGATTGGGACGTTGGCCTGGCAGTAGACGCGATAAAATTAGCGGAACATCTCGATGTTGTTGTGCTTGTGACCGGAGACGGAGATTTCATCCCATTGGTGGAATATCTTCAAAATACCAAGGGCTGTCGAGTGGAGGTCATCGCATTTTCCGAAAGCGCTTCGGGAAAACTGGCTGAATCAGTGGATGATTTTACGAACCTGAGCGATAATAAAAGAAAATTTTTAATTTAACAATTTATAAATTCAAAGCAGTGCTAATAACCAATCGCACACAAGCGATACCAAATATTATTGGTGTCAGTTGCGTGTCATTCGTCTATTAGCGCTGTTTCGAAAAAACTAATGGATCCGAAAAAATTTGAAACCGAAATTTCCGGAAGGAAATTAACGATTGAGACCGGGCTTTTAGCCGGTCAAGCCAATGCCTCCGTCACCGCGCGCTATGGAGATACTTTTGTGCTGGCAACAGCCGTGATGAGCCGTGACGCAAGAGAGGGGATGAATTATTTTCCTCTGATGGTCGATTATGAAGAAAAATTTTATGCTTCTGGAAAAATCAAAGGTAGCCGCTTTATAAAGCGGGAAGGAAGGCCGACTGACAAAGCAGTGCTCAATGGCCGTCTCATCGACAGGACGCTTCGTCCGCTTTTCAACCAGCAAATGAGAAATGAAGTGCAGGTTGTCATAACAGTGCTTTCTATTGACCAGGAAAATGATCCAGCTCTCGTCGGAGCAATTGCCGCTTCTGCGGCTCTTTCGATTTCGGATATTCCCTGGAACGGTCCTATAGGAGTCGTAAGGATTGGGGAAAAAGAAGGAAAAATATTGGTTAATCCGATAAATGGGGAGTTGAGCGATAGTCCGTATAGCATCTTCGCTTGTGGAATAGAAGGAAAAATCAACATGATTGAAACAGATGCAAAAGAAATCGAAGAAGCAAAGATTTTTGGGGCCCTTACCGAAGGGCAAAAAACAATAAATCAGATAACTTCTTTCATAAAAGATATTCAAAAAAAGATCGGCAAGCCGAAAGTCGAAGCAAAAATATTTTCTCCAGACGCTAGCTTTAGAAAAGAGATTCTCGATAAATTTTCGGAAAAAATACGTCCGTCTCTATATCAAAAGGATTATGCTGTTCAAGTTAAAGCCCAACAAGAGCTTTCTTTAGAAGTTGAAAATTATGTTAAAGAAAAATATCCTAATGATTCCAAGGAGAAAAAAGAACTGGCTCTTGCCGCTATTGATATCGAACTTGAGAAAATATTCGCAGAAGGCGTTTTGAAAAATAGTGAAAGACCCGACGGAAGAAAATTAGATGAAGTTAGGCCCATTACTTGCCAAGTCGGACTTCTTCCCCGTACGCATGGGTCAGGCTTGTTCAATCGCGGTGAAACCCAGGTCCTTGCAGCTGTGACATTGGGCGCTCCGGGAATGGAACAAATCATCGATACGATGGAGCTCGATGAAAAGAAAAGGTTTATGCATCATTATAATTTCCCTCCCTTTTCTGTCGGAGAAGTGCGGCCGATGCGAGGGCCTGGAAGGCGGGAAATAGGACATGGGGCTTTGGCGGAAAAAGCGCTTGATTTTGTGATTCCTGATAAAGAAACATTTCCTTACACGATTAGAGTTGTGAGCGAAGTGCTTTCTTCCAATGGGTCATCTTCAATGGCGAGCACCTGTGCCAGCAATCTGGCGCTTCTTGACGCCGGAGTTCCTGTGAAGACCATTATTGGCGGTGTTTCGGTTGGTATCGTAGTTGGAGATAATGGCGACTATAAGCTGCTTTCTGATATTCAGGGTCCGGAAGACCATTTCGGCGGAATGGATTTTAAAATTACGGGATCGACAAAAGGAATTACGGCGATTCAGCTCGACGTGAAGGTTGATGGCCTGACATTAGAAATGATAAAAGATACGCTTGAGCAATCTCGAAAAAACAGAATAGAAATTATTGAAATTATGAACAAAACAATCAGTGCTCCACGGGCCGATCTTTCTCCTTTTGCTCCCCGAATCATAACTTTGAAAATAAATCCGGAAAAAATCCGCACCGTTATAGGTCCGGGCGGAAAAGTTATTAACCAGATTATTGACGAAACCGGAGTTGAGATCGATATTGAGGATGATGGCCTGGTCTTTATCACGGCTGACAGTAAAGAGGCTGGAGAAAAAGCGCTTGAATGGGTCAAGAGCCTTACCCACGAGGTGGCTGTCGGAGAAGTATTCAAGGGGAAGGTCACTCGCCTGATGAATTTCGGAGCCTTTACTGAAATCCTTCCCGGACAGGAAGGACTGATTCATATATCTGAAATATCGGACAAAAGAATCGACAAAGTGGAAGATGTTCTTAGCGTTGGCGATGTAGTTTCCGTAAAAGTCAAAGAAATCGACAATCTGGGAAGGATCAACTTAACCATGAAAGGGATCAATGGAGATATCAAAGGATAATTTATTCTTATCTAACCGAAGCGCAGTTGCGTCTAGGCAAGGAAAAGTGTAAAATAAAGTAAATTATTTATTACCGCTCAAAAAATAGAATCAGTAAAATACAAAATGTTCAATTTAAAAGCATCTCTTTTCGGCCAAAATGCTGAAGATAAGAGGCAAAACACGGCGTTGCCTAATTCCTTTGGAAAAGTGAGAACCCTTAAGGAGGATCTTGATAATCTCAATAAAGGGGTAGGGGAAATCGAAATTTCAAACAGTATTCCTCCCCAAAATCAGCCTTTTCCCATGAGCCCTCCACCTGCGAATGCACCTCCTCCGCCCGGACCCAATAAATCTTTTTCCGAAACTCCGATGCCTCAGGCAGCCCATCCTCCAGAGCGGGCTTATACTCCTCAGCCCAATGCGGACATTAATCCGCCGAAAGAGCCTCAAAAAAACGAAGTAAACCCCTTCCCTGAATCTCTCGGCAGTTCTTCCTATTTTGAAAAATCTCCTTTTGAAGAAACAAAACCAGCTAAGGTCAGCGAAACAGCGGCCGAGCCAAAGAAATATGAAGGCAAAACTGTGATGATGGTTTTATCAATAGTCATAGCGGTGGCTGTTTTAGGAGGCGGCTTTTATTATTACTGGTTCATTTTAAAGAAAGCGCCAGAAGAAACTAATCAAGAGTTATTGCAAAAGGCACCGGTTGCCGACACAGTGCCACCGGCTCAGGAAAATCCGGAGTCGGAAAATAAAAATTTGAGACACCTCAATGTAGATCTGGCAAGTTCCCCAGAAGGCCTAAAAAACGAAATAAAGAAAATGGCGGACGAGTTTGTTGGATCGTCTCCGGCTAATGGTCTGATTGAAGTCAACGTTCTCGATAAGAATAACCAAGCAATCAAGATAAAAGACTTCTTGACATCACTTGGAATAACCCTGCCCGAAACGACATCTAATCGTTTTTTGGATAATTATACCCTTTTTATCAAAAATGACGGTTCTGAAGCACGGCTCGGAGCTGTTTTTGAGCTTTCTGGAATTGATGGATTTGCGGCAGAGCTAAGTCAACAGGAGAAAAGTCTGCCCACTAAATTTAGGGCATTCTATATTAAACAAGCGCCTTTAGAAACGGATACGCCATTCAATTCATCACAGTACGGAAATGCCAATATAAGATTCCTTAATTTCCCAAATCTTTCTAACACATCTTTTGATTATGCTATAGTCAAGGGAAAGCAGGCCAGCTATCTTGTAACTGGCACATCTAAAAATACCACCCAATCCATACTTGATTATATGGCAGGGAAATAAGCGGTTGATCATTTACTCATATTAGGCAAGGTTTATGCGACTGATCGTAAATATTCTAGACAATAAGGTTAAGTTGGATCTTTTTGATCGAAATAAGGACATAGATAGTCTGAATTGGGAAGACAACAACTCCATGTCCCGTCTGTTATTGGAAAAAATTGACAAATTATTGCGCCGTAACGGAATAGCTCTTGACAAAATTTCAGATTATAAGATAATAAGCAAAGTACCGAAAAAATATACAAGTTATCGGATTGCTGAGATCACCTTGAAAAGCTTGATAATGGTGAAATAGATAAAATTTTGTTATCTGGCGATAAAAGCTTGCAGAAAAAAACATATTGTGCTAGATTGGGTATCACAATATCTAACTTTGGGGGATTTGGATATATTATCAAAGACTAATTAAATATTCTTAATAAAACCACTTAGCCAAAATTATTCGTCTCCAAGAAATTTTCGAGACAATAATTGGAGAGTGGAGTGTCTTTTATGTCTTTAGGGCCAAAAACTCTCGGGGTGAAAGAGTCTTTCAGCCCACAATCCTCTTTAGAGAAGAGGAAATTTTTCAAGCGTGTACCTATGGTATCGCTGCCAAACCTGATTGAAGCGCAAGTGGCTTCTTACGATTGGTTTTTAAAGGACGGACTTCGTGAACTTTTGGACGAAGTCAATCCTTTAAAGGATTTTACCGGGAAAGATCTTGAGCTTTCTTTTGGAAATTACTATTTGGATGAACCCAAATACGACGAAACAACCTCAAAAGCCAAGAATATTTCTTTTGAGGCTCCTCTCCGCTGTGCGGTAAAACTGCTTAATAAGCAAACCGGCGAAATAAAGGAACAGGAAGTTTATTTGGGGGATATTCCGATCATGACTGATCGGGGAACTTTCGTGATAAATGGCGTTGAAAGGGTTGTTGTGAGTCAGCTTATCAGAAGTCCGGGCGTCTTTTTTACTATGGATTACCAAAAGGGCCAGAGGCTTTTTGGCGCTAAAATTATTCCTAATCGGGGAGCTTGGCTGGAAATTGAAACTGATCTTGACGGAGTGATCTGGGTGAAAATTGACCGGAAAAGAAAAGTGGCTATCACATCTCTGCTACGTGCCTTTGGATTGGAAAAAGATGAGGAAATTGTAAAAACCTTCGCCGATGTCAATAACGGAGAAACGAACTATATAGAGGCTACCCTCGAAAAGGATGCCGCAAAAAATCAGGGAGACGGCTTTATGGAGGTGTATAGGAGAATAAGGCCGGGAGACTTGGCATCCGTTGAAAATGCGAAACAGATGATCGAGGCAATGTTTTTTAATTTTGATCGTTATGATTTTGGAAAAGTAGGAAGATATCGGCTCAACCAGCGCCTTGAGGTTGATTGTCCAAATGACGAAAAGCATCGCATTCTTCGTCCCGATGATTTGGTCTTGATTTTGAAGGAAATTATTAGCCTCAACAATGATCCGATGGCCAGCCCCGACGATATTGATCATCTTGGAAATCGCCGGGTGAGGTGTGTGGGAGAATTGGTGCAGAATAAATTTCGGGCAGGACTTGCTCGTCTTACAAGAAATATTAAGGATCGAATGAGCACATGTGATTTGGCAACAGTAGTGCCTGGGCAACTTATAAATTCACGCCCTGTGGCTGCAGCTGTTAAAGAATTTTTTGCATCATCCCAGCTTTCGCAGTTTATGGATCAAGTTAACCCCCTGGCGGAGCTTGAGCACAAACGAAGACTTTCAGCCATGGGTCCTGGCGGACTCACACGCGAAAGAGCCGGTTTTGAAGTCAGGGATGTGCATCATTCCCATTACGGCCGTATCTGTCCCGTGCAGACTCCGGAAGGTCCTAATATCGGTCTCGTAAACCATCTTTCCTGCTATGCTCGCATAAATGAATTCGGATTTATTGAGACGCCTTATCGGAAAGTTGAGATAAAGAGCGGAAAGCCTTTTGTTACTAAAGAAATTGAATATCTTAATGCTACTGTCGAAGATCGCAAGGCTGTTGCTCATGCGGATATTGAGATAGATGATGAAGGATACATCGTGGAAGAGAAAGTGGAAGCGCGTGTTAAAGGAAAGCCATCAATGATTGCATCAGAGAAAGTCGATTTTGTTGACGTTTCAACTAAACAGTGTATTTCAGTGGCTACGGCGCTTATTCCGTTTCTTGAACACGATGATGCCCATAGAGCGCTTATGGGGTCGAATATGCAACGCCAAGCTGTTTCTTGCGTCGTTCCTCAGGCCCCTTTTGTCGGAACTGGACTTGAAGACAAAGCGGCGGCGGATTCCGGACAGGTGGTTCTGACTCAGTCCGATGGGGAGGTTGTGGAAGTTGACGCTGATCACATAACAATAAAAGAGGAAAAAGCAGATGGTAAGTCGTCCAAAAGAACCTATCGCCTCCAGAGTTTTGAACGGTCAAACGCCTTTACTTGTATGAATCAAATTCCGCGGGTGAAAAGGGGCGATAAGATGGTAAAAGGCCAGCTTTTAGCGGATGGGGCATCAACTGATAAAGGAGAATTGGCTCTCGGACAGAATATTTTGGTGGCTCTTATGCCTTGGGAAGGGTCGAATTTTGAAGATGCCATTATTATTTCAGAGAAGCTTCTTCATGATGATCGGTACACTTCCATCCATATTGAGGATTTTTCAGTAGATATCCGCGATACAAAGCTTGGACCTGAGGTTGTAACCCGGGATATTCCCAATATCGGCGAGGAGCGTCTCAAAAATTTGGACGATACCGGAATCATCCATATCGGAGCGGAAGTCTCTTCAGGCGACATTCTGGTTGGAAAAATTTCTCCTAAGGGAGAGGGCGATCTTACTCCGGAAGAAAGATTGCTGAGGGCTATATTCGGAGAAAAATCAAAAGACGTAAAAGATACTTCACTTTATCTTCCTCACGGCGAGCATGGAAAAGTAGTAGACATTAAAATATTTTCTCGCGAACAGGGAGATAAGCTTCCGGCCGGTGTGATTCAGCAGATTCAGGTAAGTGTGGCTCAGCTCAGAAAGATTTCAGTGGGAGATAAGCTGGCGGGCCGTCACGGAAATAAAGGTGTTATCTCAAAGATTGCTCCTCTTGAAGATATGCCTTGTCTTCCGGATGGAACACCAGTCGATATAATCTTGAATCCTTTAGGTGTGGCCTCCCGCATGAATATCGGTCAGATCCTGGAAGCGCATCTCGGCTGGGCTGCTTCAAAGCTTGGATACACTGTTGCCAGTCCATCTCTCGCTGGCGTAAGTGAAAAGGATATCAAAAAAGAACTACAAAAGGCAGGACTTCCTGAAGATGGAAAAATGAGGCTGATAAACGGAAAATCAGGTGAATACTTTGATGAAAAAACCATGGTCGGTTACATGTATATTATGAAACTTAACCACCTGGTTGAAGACAAGATTCATATGCGATCCATAGGCCCATACTCACTTATTACGCAGCAGCCCTTGGGAGGAAAAGCTCAATTTGGCGGCCAGCGTTTCGGAGAAATGGAAGTTTGGGCGCTTGAAGGTTACGGAAGCTCCTATGCCTTGCAGGAAATGCTTACCATAAAGTCGGATGATGTTTTAGGGCGATCCAAAGCATACGAGTCTATCATAAAAGGCGAGCAAATCAGAAATCCAAATGTTCCGGCATCATTCAATGTCTTGGTTAATGAGCTGAAGGGGCTTTGTCTTAATGTGGAATTGACAGGAGGAAAGGAAGAGGAAGGAAAAAAGGAAAGAGAACCTGAGGACAGCGAAGATTCGAAATAACTAATCATAAACTTGGCGATTTTTCGCCGATATTTCTCATTTATCACCATTAAATTATGTTTCAACCATCAAATACAAAGGTCAGCGATTTCGATTCGATCCGTCTGCGCCTTGCCAGTCCCGACGATGTTCTGAATTGGTCCCATGGAGAAGTGACCAAGCCGGAGACCATCAATTATAGAACCCAGCGATATGAACGGGACGGTCTTTTTTGCGAGAAAACATTTGGCCCGGCAAAAGATTGGGAATGTTATTGCGGAAAATATAAAAAAATTCGCTACAAGGGAATAATTTGCGATAAGTGCGGAGTAGAGGTAACAAGATCAATTGTCCGTAGGGAAAGATTGGGCCACATAAAGCTGTCTGTACCGGTCTCTCATATCTGGTTTTTACGGGGCGTTCCCTCAAAAATAGGCTTGGCACTCGATATGTCATCCCAGGATCTTGAAAAAGTTGTTTACTTTGCCAGCTATGTTGTTTCAGAAGTCAATGAAGAAGCTCGGAAAGATGCTCTCGAAAGGCTTGATTCTGAGTTTAAGAGCAAACAGAAGAAGCTAAAAAGTGAAGGTGAAACAGTTGGAGATAAGGCGGAAGATCTCAAGGGAGTATATCAGACCAATAAAGACGAACTAAGAAGCCTCAAAAGACTTCTGATTCTCTCAGAAGTCGAGTACTTCAATCTTTCCATGAAATACGGGCATGTTTTCAAGGCCGGTATTGGCGCTGAAGCTGTCCGTCGTATTTTGGAGGAAATGGATCTTGATAAAGAGATAAAAAGAATTGAAAATTTTCTTACGGATGATAAATCATCGGATAAAAAAAGGTTGCTCAAACGCCTTAAGCTGTTTCAAGGCATGAAGCAGTCCGATATCCGTCCGGAATGGATGCTTCCAACAGTCATTCCGGTAATCCCGCCCGATCTTCGCCCCATGGTTCAACTCGACGGAGGCCGTTTTGCTACTTCGGATCTCAATGATCTATATCGAAGGATTATCAATCGCAATAATCGTCTTCGGAAACTGATTGAAATTGGAGCGCCGGAAGTAATTTCACGGAACGAGAAAAGAATGCTGCAGGAAGCCGTGGATGCCCTTTTTGACAACAGCGCCAGACGCGGACAAACATCCGTTGCGGCCTCAACCGGACAAAGAAGAGCGCTTCGTTCTTTGGCCGATATGCTAAAAGGAAAACAGGGGCGGTTCCGCCAGAACCTTCTTGGAAAACGCGTTGATTATTCCGGCCGAAGCGTCATAGTTGTCGGTCCGAAACTCAAGCTTCATCAGTGCGGTCTTCCGAAAAAAATGGCACTGGAACTTTTCAAGCCTTTCATTATCAATAAATTAATCGAAAAAGAATACGCGCATAACGTCCGCAGTGCCGGGAAAATGGTTGAGTTCGAAACAGAGGATGCTTATGAAATGCTGGATGATATAATCGAACATCATTTCGTGCTTTTAAATCGCGCTCCAACCTTGCATCGTCTCAGTATCCAGGCTTTCCAGCCGGTGCTTATTGAAGGAAAAGCCATCCAAATTCACCCGATGGTTTGTGCCGCCTTTAACGCTGATTTCGACGGTGATCAAATGGCGGTTCATGTACCGCTTACGGAAGAAGCTCGATCAGAATCAGCAAGCATTATGCTTTCCGCAAAGAACCTATTGAAACCGGCCAGCGGAGAACCAATCACAATTCCATCTCAGGATATGGTGCTTGGCTGCTATTATATGACCCATATACAAAAAGGCCGCAAGGGAGAGGGGAAAATGTATGCCGACAAAGAGGAGGTTCTTCTCGCTTTCCAATACAGCCAGCTTGATCTTCGAGCGGAAATAGAAGTAAATATGGCCGGAAAAAAAGTGAAGACTTCAGCCGGAAGAATTCTTTTCAATGAAATACTACCGCAGGAAATGGGATTTATGAACGAAGAAATGGACAAAGGAAAACTGCGTCAGATTGTTGCGAAAAGCCTTGAGATATCCGGTCAGGACAGAACTGCGAAATTCGTGGATGAACTCAAGGATCTGGCCTTTTCTTTTGTAACCCGTTCTGGAATAAGCTGGGGGATGGACGATCTGAAAGTTCCGGTAAAAAAAGAAGCGATTATCCGGGGAGCGGAAGAAAAAGTGGAGATAGTCAATCGGCAGTTTGAAGCGGGGCTTCTTACTGACAATGAAAGAAAAAACCAGGTAATTGAAGTCTGGAGCGAAGCTAAGAATTTTATTACCGAAGCCGTACGGGACTCCCTCGATAAGGAAGGGCCGGTCTATTCCATGGTCTATTCCAAGGCTCGCGGAACAGAGGCAGTTGTGGTTCAGATGACCGGAATCAAAGGGCTAGTGGCCGGTCCGACTGGAGAAACTATTGAACTTCCGGTGAAATCGTCTTTTAAGGAAGGATTCAACGTGCTTGAATATTTTATTTCCACGCATGGCGCCCGAAAAGGTATGGCCGATACGGCTCTTCGAACAGCAACGGCCGGATATCTCACTAGGCGTCTCGTAGATGTGGCTCAGGATGTTGTCATCCGCGAGCCGGATTGCGGAGACAAAGAGGGCGGGTATCTTTACCGGGAAGATTCGGATGTAGTGGGAATAAACTTTTCTTCAAGGGTAGCTGGCCGCGTGGCCCTTGAGGACATTGCTGATCCAAAGACCGAAAAGGTGATTGTGAAAAAGGGGGAGATGATCTCAAAACTTCAGGCGCAGGAAATCGAAGAAAAGAAAATCAAGAAAGTGAAAATCAGATCGATTGTAATGTGTAAAACGAGGCGCGGCGTCTGCCAGAAATGCTATGGAATGGATCTGGGAAGAAACGAACTTGTGCATATCGGCCAGGCAGTGGGGATCGTAGCCGCTCAGGCGATTGGAGAGCCCGGAACACAGCTGACGATGAGAACCTTTCATATCGGAGGCGTCGCCGGTACGGATATCACACAAGGTCTTCCCCGGGTTGACGAAATTTTTGAAGCCCGTCCTCCGAAAGGAGAAGCGGCGGTTTCGGAAATGGACGGACAGGTTATTGATATCAAAGAAACAGAGAAGGATAAGATCATTCGCATTGAATCAGAGGGACCCAAAGGCAAGAAAGATACTCGGGAATATGTTGTTTCGGCGGTGATGAATCTTAACGTGGCAAAAGGTGAATTAGTGGCGCGCGGACAAGTTTTGAGCGAGGGCCATTTGGATCTCAAAAAACTTTTCAAAATTAATGGGCAGGAATATGTCCACCGATATATCATAAAAGAAGTCCAGGAAATTTATAGCGCCCAGGGAGAAGGAATCAACGACAAGCATATTGAAATTATCATCCGTCAGATGCTTTCCCGTATGAGAATAATCGATTCGGGCGACACGAATCTTCTGCCGGGAGACATCGTGGAAGATATCCAACTTATCGAAGCCAATGAGATAGCGAAGAAGCAGGGCAAAAGCGAGGCAACATCCGAAAGGCTGATGCTGGGAATTTCAAAAGTGGCCTTGTCCACTGAAAGCTTTCTTTCCGCAGCTTCCTTCCAGGAAACAGCCAAAGTTCTCATCAACGCCGCTGTGACAGGAAAGGAAGACAGGCTTCGTGGACTGAAAGAAAATGTCATCATCGGAAAGCTGATTCCGGCCGGAACAGGATATAAAAATAGCTTAAAGTAACAAAATTCAAAAATAAAGAGTCTAATGAAAAATCCCCCGTGCGGGGGATTTTTTTGCCTGCTAGTGTAAATTATCAAAATTTATCTTTTTCAGTGTTTAGCCAATTCTTGATGAATCTTTCGCCGCCTGCCATATTTCTTGTGCCTGACCACCACCCGACAAAGAAATATTTTCCGGTATATTTACCGAAAATTCTTCAAATGTACCTCCTTTTGATGCAATTTCTTGTGCGATTTCCAAAGCTTTTTCCTCATATTCTAATAAAGTGTACCAGCTTTCTTGCAAATCTTTGACTTTCGTTTTCTTCTTTAAAACATAATATATGTTTTCGTCATCTTTTCCGGTGGGAAGTTCTTCGCGACGGACTTTGATAATTCGAAATCCGGAGATTTGAGCTAAATTCCGAATATCTTCATCAGAGTAGGCGTAGCGGGTGGAAAAATGTTTTCCATCAGGAGAGTCATAAATTGCTCCGTAACGGTAATTTCTTATCCCTAATTCATACATGGCGTCCGCGTAATCCCTTACTCTCTGCTTATATTCTCCCTCATTGAGGTCTGGAATATCGAAAATAAATTGTCCCTGCGGCCCCAAAATCCTTTGCGCTTCACGAAAAGTCTGAACTTGATCGGGCAGGGAATAATCATGCAGAATGTTTCTTCCCAGGGAGTAGGCCGCTCCAAAAGAGCCATCTTTCAAGGCACTTATTTTCCAATCTCCCTTGAAAACCTTTGCCTTCGGAGATTGTTTTTTAATGAGTTTGACATGGCGATCGGTAAAGTCATAGCCGGTAACGTCATATCCATCTTTCTCTAGCGCTAAAAGCAATCTTCCCGGTCCGCAGCCTATATCCAGAACTTTTTGGTCTTTGGAAATCAAGTCTTTTAGTAAGGCTGCGTCCACCGGTTGCATTTTTTTATTCAATCCATAATCCTCAAATTTCTGCTTATCTCCGTATAACTCGTTCATTCTCTCTGTGGATATTTTTTCATGATTGGGCGTGATGAGGGCGCGGGCGTATTCAAGGCTGTTTATTTTATTTTGATCTTTGCGTTCACCCTTTTCCCTTTCTTCATAAATCAGTTCGCTTAGTTTAATTCTTGTTTCCTCTGCGCCGATTGTGTCAGAAAGCAGAATAACCAGAAATTGCTTATGTTTTTCGCTATGTCGTGTCCGAGAAAGATTGAAAAGAATCCGCTCCGCGACGTATTCTTTTCTTTCGCGAAAAAGTTCACTAAGAGAACCAATTTTATTTAAAAATCTTACGTCTGTGTCCGCATAGTGCAGAAGCGATCCTGAATCCAAAAATTTACTATCATCATCCTCTTCTTCAATAATATCAAGATAAGTTTCAATGAGAGTATTTATTTTTGCCTCACTTCTGGATCTTTCAGGAAAAGCGGTTAAATATAAAATAGCGGTTTTGCTCCCTAATTCAAGAAAGGTGGAATACGGGTTGTAGTCTGGGGATTTGATTTTTTTCGGATCAAAGACGAGATTGCCATTTTTCTTATTGACTGCATATTTTTCGATGAGATCAATAAGAAAGTTTAGCCCAGCAATTTTATTTTCAACAATTTGTCCGACACTCGAATTTTCAGTCGATTTCATTGAAGGAACATCTTCTAGGAAACGGCGCAGTCCAATCTGTAATAGTACATGCAGGCTTTTGACAGCTTCCATTTTATATTCTTCCGGCAAATTAGCGATTCCAGCTTCAGATTCTTCGATATATTTATGAAGTTCAGAAAAGTTTCCTTGGGAAAGAAGATGGCTAATTTCTTCTTTCAGGGCATTATTGAGGCCATCTCCAATAGTCAAATCCTGATCAATTTCAAGCGAGCCATTCCTCGTTTCAGCGTAACGGACAATAGCCGGTTTTTTCCCAGCTGTTTCCTGATTATTTTGTGTTGGCCACTCTTGAAGCATATATTCCAGGGGATTAGTCGTATAGTTATTTGTATAATAACAATATATTTGGGAATAAAAAAGGGAGGAATCGCGTGCCAATTTTTGGCGCGGAAATTCCTCCCGTGTTGTTGGTTATTTGATGCATTCCTAGTCGAGCCTCTTGGTTTCAAGTAGAGACTTGGCTTTAGCGACTACATGCGGATCGACAATCATATATAATATCGATGTTTCATCTTCGCCACTTGTGTGATCTTCGATCTCGCAACGCTTGGGTGTCATTTTGGATATCTTCTCAATAAGATCCCAGTAACCATTTTTGCCCGCAATTTCCAGGATTTTTTCCTCCATGCTCCCAGAAAACACATAGCTCGTGCTAATGAGTATCGTTCCCAAAGAAGAAATCGGCATGGAAGTCCATACGGACAACGACCAGTTTTTCCGTTTTGAAAAAGGGCAGGGCAAGTGCGTCATTGATGGCAATGAATATGATGTCACCGACGGATCAGCTATAGTCGTTCCGGCGGGAGCCCAGCACAATATCATCAATGTTTCCAAAACGGAGGATTTGAAGCTCTATACTATTTATTCCCCGGCGCACCACAAAGACGGGATCGTCCGTGCGACCAAGGAGAAAGCAGTAGCTAATGAAGCGGAATTTGACGGGGTAGCGACGGAATAATCGAAAGGAAAAAATTTACTAAAAAAAGCTCCGGCAACGCGTCGGGGCTTTTTTGTGATGCATGCAATGCTACAGATGTTGACAAAATAAAATCAAAATGCTTTAATCAGGGGTCAAAAGAAGCGCGAAAATAAAGGGGTTTCTGGCAGACGATTGGCATAATGCTTTTCAGCGAATAGGCGAGTGTCTGCTTTTGTTCTTTAGGCTAATGGATGATACGGGGAATGCTATCGGGGCGATCTCTAAAGTGTCCATTGCAGTTTCCACAAATTGGATTGGACGAACGCTAACTTGTTGATAACGGCGTAAACAGTGTCTTATCCAAATAAATCCGGGCGAGACGATTGGGTGAATGCGGCTTCGCGTCGATGCCAGTGTCTCGTCCCTCTTTCGGAGAAATTATTCAATGATTTTTCCGAAAGGGGGCACGGAAGAAATTCTGTTATTCTGGAAACGATTATTTGTTTGTGCCCCTACCATCTTGGCGGACGAAAGTCGCGGTGCCTTCAAGCGAGGGAACGATTGTCCTCCTGCAGTTCTTTTTAAGCAAATCTGATGGACGAAGAGGCCGCTGCTTCTAGCGAATTGTCGCATGTCCATCAAATAAATTTTGGCAAGACGAAAAAGGGTCTGTCTATAAATGACGATCACTATCATGTCTTGCCATCCGTAAATTTTGCGGACGACACATGGGTTGCCTTCTAGCGAGAGACGTTTTGTTCGCGAAAAAATGGATTGGACGAAAAGGAGGGTGTTGTTTGTAACGATTTGGTTGGTGTCCGATCCAAAAACCCGGGGCGAGACGAATGCTAAATTGCTTCGATAGCGATAGTCATCCTGTCTCGCCCCCCTTTCAAAGAAATTCGCCTATCGATTTTTCCGAAAGGGGGCACGGTGCTCTCCCTGTTACAAAACGATAGGGTCGATGTGCTCCCGAGTTTATGCGGACGATATCGCGATTGTATTCGCCTATCGAATAGCAATGTGTCCGCAAGTTGTTCTTTTCCTAATAACAGAGTGAGACGAAGGAACAGATGCATCCGGCGATGCAGGTGCTGTCTCACTCTTTCTTCAAAGAAATTACCAAGCAGATTTTTTTGAAGAGAGAACGATCACGTGAGTGTCGACAAAAAACGATCACGCAAGTGTTCTCTTTGCACCTTAAATTTTTGTCCTTCTGGACGTAAAAAATTTGTCAACGGGAGGAAACGACGATGGGAAGAGTGATTGGTATCCAGCATCGGATCAAGCAGTCCGTGGCAGGCGAGGCCAGACCCACAATCTTGGTGATCAAGGATGAAGAAACAACGATCCAAAAACTGGCCGATGAAATGAGCGAGTTAGATTGGGCGCTGGGAACGTATCCCGTCGCTTACCGCGATGCCAAAGGGACAGATAATCTGGACGATTTCCACCATCATCATGTCAAGTTCCGGCGACTAAAAAGGGAGGAAGAATTAGGAAAATACCCGGAACATCACTGGAAGCTGGACGGCAAGACCTGGCTAGTGGCGAGCAAGGTTCCGGCAGCCTTTGACGGTCTTCAATCCGGTGACACTGTGGCTATGGCACTGGGGGGAAGTGGCGACCGCTTTGCCTATGCCCTTGCCAAAAGAGCGGAAAAAATCGGCGCGAAAATTCTTCGCCTTCCGCCCTTTATTCTCAAAGAATGGCAGGATGAGGCGCATATGGGCGACGAAAAAGAAAACGCGGTTATCCTGGCCAATCTGGCGCTGGATCACCCTGAAGACTTCTACGTCGTCGAACCCCGAGACAGAAAACTCATACTGATTCGGGAAGCATTGCGCGCCCGCACCGATTCCATGAAATCCCGCATCGCCTGCGAGCAAAGGCTGCGCCAGCAAGTTATCGGACGAATTTTTTGCGGCGAAAACGGCCTTTATCCCGAGGGCGGCATCGAGATTCTCTACGACCAGGAAAAAGCCAACGATGTGATTTATCAGAACCTGACACAAGAGGAGAAGCGCCGGGGAAAAGAACTTTCTTCCGCTGTCGAGGATCTGGAAATCTATCAGAAAGTCTTCAAGCCCATCGAAGGCTGTGGGGTGATGATCGCGGCGCGGCTCATTTCCGCCGTCCAGGACATCCGCCGCTTTGCAACCGATACCAAACTCAAAGCTTTCTGCGGAGTGCATCTCATCGAAAAAGAGTTTGCCAGAAAGCGGAGAGGGCGGGTTGCCAACTGGCACGGCGACGCCCGTCAGGCGTTATATCTTCTCGGAGATCAATTCAATCGCCGTCCGAGTTCCTTTTGGGGCCAGAGACTCCTGCATTACAAGAAGCACTTCCGGGCAGTCCATCCCGAAAAGGAAGGCAACAAATATTCGGACATCCATATCCACCGCATGGCCATCTGGCGGACGCTTACCAAGTTTGTCGAATGGTTGTTCAAGGAATGGTGGAAAATGGAAAAGAAAGATACCGCGACTCCTTCCGTTCGCAAGCCTGCCGAACCGAAAAAAGAAACCGCGATTGCATCTTCTTCCACGCGTAAACCTTCTCAGTCGAAGAAGGAAACGATTAAGCGTTCTGCTTCAAAAAAAGATGAGCCGAAACGGGAAACCGTCATGGTTCACAGCGGCGGGACGATGGGTATCAGCAAGCACCGCAAAAGCGGATTCGATTCCAACAGAGAGAAATAATAAAAACCTTACGGGCACCGAAAAAATAGGCAATCTATCGCGGACGAACAAAGGATTGTCAAAGACGACCCCGAAAATGTCCGCTAATTATTCTACGGTGGACAATTCTCCTTATGTCACAGACGAAGGGAAAAATGTCTGCCAAAAATTTTCAATAAATACCTTACTTGAAGGGGTGCAACTCGCCCCTTCTTTTTATTGCCATTGACAAAATTGGGATATGGATATATGATTAGATTATCTAAATATTATAAATACTAATAATATGCAAAAAAGCCGGGAAGAAAAAATTGACCGGGCGATATCACTCATTTTTTCGGTAAGCCGCATGATCAAGGAAAAATATTGCAGTGACAGACAAAAGAGTATCTCGGGAGTGAAGCTCGAAACCCTGCGATATATCAAAGAAAATAAGCCGCTTATGAAAGATATCGCGGAATATCTTTCCATCACTCCTCCTTCAGCGACCTCTCTTATCAATCATCTGGTCGAGGCCAAGCTGGTGGAAAGAATCCGTGACAAGAAAGACAGAAGGATCGTCCGTATGAACATAACGGGTTTCGGAGAAAAAAAATTCACCGAGGGAATGACAATGGTCGCTGACCGGATGAAAAAAGTTCTTTCTTCGTTAAATGACAAGGAAAAAGAGAATCTGATCAAGATATTGGAAAAAATTTCAAAGACTAACGACTAATACTTAACCGAAATGAACAAGAATATTTTTAGCGTGAGCCTCGTAGCCATTTTGGTGATTGGGGGAATTGTAGCCAGCTTTCTTTTCGGGTTATTCCAAATACGAAGACTCCATAAAATACAAAAAAGGCAAAACATTATCCCCTAAATCTGTTAAGGGAATTATTCTATCGCTCGATACAGGAAAAAGAGATTCCTTGCCTGATGGAAATCCATTTGATCTTCTATCTCATCATAAACCCCTAACCCGTAGGCAATATATTCCTGTAAGAAATAAGGAAACAAAAGAACCTAAGGAAATAAAAAGAGATGTCTTAATCAGATTTTTGATTAATCTGGTTAAGAAAATAAAAAAGGAAAAACCGGAATTTGAAATTCCGATATATGATGAGCAGGGAAAATTATTATTTTCTGCTTAGCGCGAAGCAAGTAAAAATACGCTTAAGATTTCATTTATAAAAATATGCCCTTCGACCCGGAAAAATATTTTGAAAGAAAATATGTAGAAAAAATAGGAGAACACGACGAGGCAGAAAGAGTTGATTTTGAAAATCAGTATAATAACTTGGCTAATAATTATGCGGATATGAAATACGAGAAAAATCCCCAACAGAAAGATCTGGGTCATTTTTCGAAATTATTAAAACCCATGTCAAAAATTCTCGACTTGGGTTGCGGAGCAGGACAAGACGCAAGATATTTTGCGGAAGCTGGCATGAAAGTTCTGGGTCTGGATATCTCCAAAGAAATGATAGCAGAGGCGAAAAAAAGAAATCCAAAAATTAGTTTTAGCGTAGGCGACTTCTTATTATTTAACTTTATGGATGATAAATTCGATGCTGTTTGGTGTTCTGCGGCCTTTCATCATATCCCCTCTGATCAAAATGAAGTGTTTATTAGGAAAATAAAAAGAATATTGAGATCGGGAGGATTATTGTACATTTCCACGGGTGTTGGAGGCAGTGAGAGTGAAGACTGGACTGACGCGGAATGGGAAATCAAAAATAAAAAGATCCCTACAAGAATGTATAATAAAATTATGACAAGTAAAAAATTTGAAAATTTAATTAAAAAATTCTCATTCGAAATAATTCAAAAATCCGTTGATGATTCTAACGGGTACGAATTTATATTCGCAATAAATCGGAAGTAGAATCATAAAAGATCTACGGAAGTTGAAATTTATTGATATAAAGCCTAATGATTTTATATCAATGGAATTAAGAATTTACGGAGTCACAAAAAAAGAAAAATAAAGCAATATTCTAATATCAGAAACCACTTTTATCATTATATTCAAAAACTATGTCAATCGATCAAAGGCGTGATCAAGCGCCGGCGCAAGAAGTGAAAAAGCCAAAGGAAATTGAAAGGAAATTTCTTGTGAAGAGTCTTCCGGAAAATCTGGAGCAATATCCGCACAAAGAAATCGTTCAGGGGTATATCGCTATAACGCCTGACGGAACAGAGGTAAGATTAAGAAAAAAAGGAGATAAATATTTCCAGACGATCAAAAGCGGGTCGGGAAAAATAAGAGGAGAACACGAGATTGAAATTACAGAAGATCAATTCAATACTTTGTGGCCAACAACTGAGGGAAAACGGGTTGAAAAAGTGAGATACGAAATTCCCCTTGGCGAAAATGTCATTGAGCTTGACGTATACAGCGGAGACCTAAATGGCTTACTGACAGCGGAAGTGGAATTCAAATCAGAAGAGAGTAGTAATAGTTTTGAACCTCCCGCATGGCTTAGGGAAGAGGTGACAGAGGACAAGCGATATAAAAATCAAAATTTGGCTTTGCATGGGGCTCCTCCAGAAATAGTATCCAAGGTTGAAAAAGAGGAACCCGAACATCCAGACATACTTCGCTACGAACTTGACGAAGGCATATCGAAATTGGTCGAATCTATCAGGGAAAAGATGGCCCAAAAAGAAGGGCCGATCATCGTTGAAGTCGCGGGAGGGTCCGCCTCCGGGAAAACCAGCGCCGTGGCCATGAAAATCAAGGAATATTTTGGAGAAGATGCGCTGATTTTCTCAATGGATGATTACTATCGTGGAAAAACATATATGGATGAGCAGGCTCAAGGCGGGAATGTTTTGAATTGGGATCAGCCTGAAGCTCTCAATCTGGAACTTTTGCAAAAACACCTTGAACAACTTAAAAAAGGGGAAGCCATTGGGAAACCAATATATAGCATGAAAACCGGCGAGCAGGATGGTGTTGAAGAAGTACAACCGAAAAGGATTATCATTGTCGAAGGACTTTTTGCTCTTAATGATGCGATCAAAGAACAGGGAGATGTAAAAGCTTTTGTTGATATTGGCACGCACGGTAGAATCTTGAGGAGGCTTTTGCGGGACATCGAAAGAACGGGGCAACGGCCGGCGGATATCCTCAAATATTTTTCGGAAGTAGTCGAGCCGATGCACGAAAAACATATTCAAAACACCTTGGGTAATGCGGATTTAATTATTGAGAATGAATACAGTCCTCGCATGGAAGCAGGAAGATCCGGTTTGCACGAGGTTCAGCTGAAATTCAGAGCTGAATTAAATGAAGAAGTTCTGCGAAAATTGGGCGCAGAGCGTCTGGGAACGGCAACGCAGAAAGACTATTATTATAATCCCAAGGATCGGAATCTGATAGAAACAGACGAGATATTGAGAATCAGAGATGAAGGAAGGCATAAGATCTTGACCTACAAAGGACCGAGAGTCGAATCGGAATTCAGGAAACGTCCGAAGTTTGAGTTTGAGATAGATGAGGAGATAGAAAAAAGATTCCTGTCCATCTACGGAGATCAAATAAAAACAATCATGAAAGATCGGGTTTTGTACCAACTGGACGGAATTGTATTTTCGATTGACTCGGTTTCAAAAATTGAAAATATGGAAAAAATTCAATTAGGATCGTTTATCGAAATAAGGTCAACGGACAAAGATGCCAGCGAAGAAGATATAAAAAGATTAATAGAAAAACTTGGGCTTTCCGATACAACTGGAATCAAGCAATCCTATTTTGAAATGTGATATTTGAATTTATAAAAGGCAGAACTGTATTGAGTTCTGCCTTTTGATTTTGACTTACTTCTTGCTTGTCAGCAGGCTGAGGACATTGCCCCAGTCTTTGCCCCTTTCCTTTGTGCCGACGATGTTCACCAGGTTCACATTATTGGTAAATAGAATAAGAGCCCCTTCGACCGTGAGAAAGCCGAGCCGATCGAGCATGGCGCTGGCCGGATGGCTGTGGTGGTCGAGATCTGAAGCCACGGCCACATATTTTGCACCGCGCTTTGCAGCGACGAGGGCAAGGGACCAGCCGACGGGCATTTCCTGTCCGACAAACTTCAACCCCCGGGTGCCTTGCGCGTCGCGACCGGCCGGCATGAGCAGGTCACAAAGAACTGCGTCCCAGTAGGGCATTTGCTTGGCATCATCTTCCCATTCCGAGCAAGGTTTGCCCGATTTGTCGACGAAGCTTTCTTTGAGATATCCCAAAGCTTCGTCATAGTCGGAGCAGACGGTCACATCGTGTTCGATGAGAGTCTGCTTTGCCGCGTCGAGGTTTTCCCACTTGTCGTCAATGACCAGAATTTTCATGAATCCTCCCTATTCCCACGCTCTGTAGTCGTTCCGCCCGAGGCGGATCCGTGTCTTTGTGGGATTCTAATTGAAAATATTTAAACGAACTGTTTTACCGTGTGATAGAATTTCTTTCGTACAGAGATTTCAGATTATTCAAAATTATTCTATGGATCTCATTTGCGTTTTTCGTTGCATCAACCCTAACCATACTATTTCCGATCTTCCTTTTGGCTTTTTTCATCGTATCTTTCCATAGCTCATACCACTTTTTCACGATATCCTGGCGGAATCGGGCTTTGCCCGGATCGTCATCGGACTTTCTTGAAAGTAAAATATTTTGGGGAGCATCAAGGACGAAGTATATGTCAGGGAATAAGCAATTTTTTCGGAAAGCGCTTTCAAAAGATGTATTTTGGTTTCTCTGCCTTTCCATAAACCAGCGGGAAATATGACTTCTATCCATAAGAAAGAGGCCATATCTATTTTGTTTTGAAAAAAATACGAATTCTTGTTCAATTTCTCGGCTCAAAATATGATAGGCTTCATCCCAGTTTCTTGGTGACTTATTTTTGATATTTTGCCAATTTTTCCACCAATTGCTCTCAGGATCAAAATAATCCGTTCTTCCTTCGCCCTTACGGCTTCCATCACCCCGAACAATTTGAACTGGGATATTTTTCCCCTCAAAATATTTTCTCAATAGCTTCAATTGAGTGCCTTTGCCGCTTCTATTGAGTCCGTCGAAACTGACGATAAAAATTTTATTCATGAAATTTTGTTGTTTCTAAATTCCGCTACTGGATTTTTATTGTTATGTTTTTTAGCCGCAGAGAGATAAGCCAGGCTCATAAGAAGAACCGATCCAAAATGAGTCTCCAGGCTGGATTGCAGCTTGTGTTTTGGAATCTTTCCTTTTACTGCCATCATGAATTCCTTGAAGCATTTGGCTCGTGCGGCAACTTGAAACTCTTTCAGATCTCCGGCTGGTTCGTCTTCCTTGAGATTTCCGTAGTGAATTTTTTCCAGAGGAAGTGATTTGCGATCGAATGCCTCGGTATTTTTGAAGATGAAGGTGTCCAGATGCATTCTGCCTCCCAACTTTCCGCATACTCGAACAGTATTTTTCGCATCTGTTGAAATGTATGATTCGTATTTTATCGCCTGAAAAGGCCCTTGGTGGATTGAGATATATTCGTGGCGGATTCTCCCGTTCCCTTTGTACAGATTTTTATTAGGATGCAGCCAGCTTCGCTTGCTGAATCCGCCGTGAAGTAGAGAAAACTGAATATCAGTGATTTTCTTTTCTTTTCTATAGAAACTGAAGGTCAAGTGAGCGTCTATTTCACCAAAATCTTTCGTTTTCCTCAAGAAATGATTGTCCGTGAAGTCGAATTTATCACCAAAATCAATGTTTTGAAAGATTTTTTTATAATCATTGACATTCATCTGGCCGATATAATCCTGAGGCCGCATAAAAGACGAATAGCATTCGACCTTGTCATATTTTTTGCTTTCAGCCACTTCAGTGAACCAGTGCATTATGTCAAATTCGTGATAACCGCTGTGAGAGCACTTGCCGACACCGTTGGTGAAGCCATGATATTTTTCATTAATAACTTCATCCGGCATTCTCCACTGTCCGTCGGAATGTTCGCAAAAAATTGAAGTCACCGGACAATTTGTTTTTTTATAAACGCGTTTCAGCTCCTCGCGAATTTTTATCATTGGCGGGTGGTATCGTCTTTGTGACAAACAACTAATGACAAGTCCTGGGTGTTTTTTTTCGGCACGGCGATATTTTCGGACGAAAGCATTGAAATCCGAGAATATTTTCTTTGCTTTTTCCTCATCCGTTGATGCTCTGACCTCGAGCGTGACAGGCTTATCCGTCAATACGTGTATTCCTTTTGCGAGAGCCAGATCGATATAGGCTTTGTGAGCAAGTGGGTCTGAAGCTAAAATAATGGCATTGATTTTGTGTATTTTTATTAGCTTCTCCAAGCTTTTCCGATCAGCCTGGCTCATTGAATACTCTTTGTCTGTGTTGTATTCCACAAAAAATCGATCTTGAACCGAGACCTTGTTTTCCTTCAAGTATTTTTCAATTTCATTTTTTTGCTTTTTTATATCAACGATGATTTTCAAATCGAGATCGAATTTGCTTTTGAACTTTTGAATAAAAGGGAGATAAATTCTTTTGGCATGGGGACCTGCTCCAATCAGCATAAGATTGATCTTCATTGCCTAGTCATAAAAAATTATTTTTTCTCAAATTTGCAAAGGAAATTTTCAAACTTGAGAAAAAAGGGAGGCGGTTTTTCAGAAAAACTGTGCCTCCCCGAAGGCTCTTTATCTGTTGGCTTTGGCCAACTTTTCAAGAGCCTTAATGAATTTTTTGAGTCGCCGGCGGATCCGGCGGTCGGGGACGGAGAAATATGCTCCTTCCCCGAGTCTTTCGGCGGGAACGGCGCAGGCATTGAACAGCGCCTGCAGGGCGTCGCCGGTAGCGACGCGGTCTCTAAGCTCGGTCGGGCCGACCGCATAGCCCTTCACAAAGCTGTCCATATCTCCTCCCTTTTAAGGAACGATTTTCGCTTCTCTTGAATCTGTGAAGACAATCTTCACAAACTCGAGAGAGTGGGGAAGTGGAGATGCGATGATCACCACTTCCCAACACCTTAGGGCGTTTCGCAGCGGCGAGCTTTCCAGCCGCAAGGAATGGACTCGGAATGGGGTATTCCTCATTCCGACGAGCGGCCTCTTTGCAAGCCGCCCACAAATTGCCGAATTTGGGTCCCCACAGGAGGACCCGCCCATCCCAATCTTCAATCCGGACTTGAAACATCTTATTCTCCTTTTAAAGGATGAATTCTCTTTTTAAGACCTCGACTTTTCGAGATCTTGGTTAAGAGGGGGAAAGAAGCTTTCTCCTTTCCCCGGTTTGGTTTGGCTTGTGCCTCCAGCCTTACGAGGTCCGTGCCTGGTTTGCCAGTCCAGGCGCCCCGGAGAGTTATAGGTTTCTCTCGCCCCTGCAGTATCCATGTGGCACTCGAGAATTTATGTCAGCGCGCCCTCTGCAGTTAGGCGCTCGAATCGGTTGATTTCTTTTTCTCCTTTTAAGGTTCTTGCCAAACCGCTATTTCAGCTTGACGGAGTAGTATATCATTTTCGAGACATAATGTCAATAATAGGGTCAAATAAGTGTATATAAAACATTTTATAATATAAAAAAATTGGCTTATATATAGATATATAATACTATATAAGCTAAACAATAAATAACGACCTAAAGACCGACAAAGATAGTGATTAGCGCTTTAAATAGCTAGAATCCATCGGATTCAATGTTTTCGGTGAACCAGTGACGAATTTCACGATATCGAGTTCCATTGTCGCCGGAAGCTATAAGCAATTTTTCGAAACGCTGTGGAAATTGGGAAAGGCATAAAGAAAAAACCCCTTATGGGGATATATACTTGCCATGCAATCTAAATTTTCCGGATTTATATCTTTTCCAGCAAGTAATACAAATTTTCGTCGCCTTGGCCGGTAGGAAGTTCCTCTTTGTGGGATGGGCCGTCGTTAACAATTTTGAATCCGGCCAAGCGGGCAAGATTTCGGATGTCTTCTTTGGAATAGGCGTAGCGTGAGGAAAAATGTTCCCCATTTGGCGAGTCATAAACTGCCCCTTCGCGCAGATTATAAACTCCTTGTCTATTCATTGCTTCTTTGTATGCCCTAATATTTTCCGCATACATTCCTATTTCGCGATTCGGAATGTCAAAAATGAATTTACCTCCTTTTTTGAGAACCCGCGCCACTTCTCGGAAAAGTTGGAATTGCCCCGGGAGAGAATACTCATGGAGGATATTCCGACCGAGCGAGTAGACTGCGTTGAAACTTTTATCCGGATATTTCGTGTGATACCAGTCGTCAACGGAAACATCGGCTTCGGGATCTTCTTTCAAAACCTCGTCCACGTTCTCCGGAAGAAGATCATATCCAGAAATGTCATACCCGGCTTCTTTGAGAGCCAAAAGCAGTCGTCCCGTCCCGCAGCCGGATTCGAGGACTTTACTCCCGGGCGGAATAAGCTGTTTGAGAAGAGGGATTTCCTTCGGGGTCATTTCCTTGTTTAGGTCGTGTTCTTTGATATTGAACTCGCGATAGAAACTTTCGAGTTCCGCGAAGACCTTTTTGTTCTTGACGGGCACAAGATATACTTGAGCGCGTTCAAGATTTTCGGCAATTTCCTGATTGTCTCCTTTTCTGTTTTCAACGATGAGATCGTTGATTTTCTTGAGCGCCTCCCCCGCGCCAATGAGATCGGTGAGGATAAGAACAACTCCAGTTTTGATATCAGGTATTCCTTCGATATTTCCACTTTTTATTTTTTCGAAAATTCTTGAGGAAGATTCATCTATATTTTTCTGAAAGATCTCAAAAATTTGCGGATAGTAGATGAAAAGAAGATTGTAATCATTCGAACATATTCGATTTAGGAGATAATCAATTGTTTTTTCGCTGGATTTTTCAAGAAGAATTTCAAGCGCTTTTTTCTCCTCTTTATAATTCAGATCCCAAAAAGATTTATCATCATCTTCGGCGAGATAGCCTCTGCTATCAACCGAAGTGCCAGCGTTAATTTTCAAAACAGGCTCGCTTTTGCAGGCAATCAGTTTGTTGCCAATAATTTCTTTCTTTTTATATCCCTTTGGAATTAGATGATAATATTCGGCTAAAACTTCAGAATATATCCCATCAAATCCGTAGTATTTTTCGTAAATGGTCTTCAGATATTCCAAATATCCCAAGAGATCATCTTCGGAAAAATCATTTTCGCCCTGTGCAATTTTACCTTTCATATCTTCGTAAATCGGATGATTGATTCTCCGGATTGTTTCCTTTCGGGCATCAAAATCAGTTAGCCAAGAAGGAAGCGGTATTTCAATGAGATTGCCGGAGTCTTCTTTTTTAGGTTTATCGGTCGGAATATTTTCTATTTTTCGATCTTCGAGCGAAGTTTCCATGATTGTATAGTACCACAATGAAAATTTATCCAAAAGAAAAACCCGTTGGTGTTGCAACGGGGCTTGGGCAACGGCTATGTTCATCCGCGCCGGGTGAGCAGCAGGGGGTGCGTCACAAACCTGATGACGCACTCGCCGGAGGGATGCCGAAGCTCCCAATTCCGAGCGAATTCCTCTGCATCCTTCCGCTCACAGAAGGGTCCGCAGAGTAATTCGCAGCCGGTGTCCACAATCCAACAATCGAGTCTCTGCATGGCGCACCTCCGAACCTCTGCCTCTCGTTGCGCTTGCCAAAGACAAGTTATGCGACGATAAGGGCTTATAAGGTGAGAGCGGAATTTTGCTCTCCCTAAAACGATTTTCAAAAACCATTTTAGGGAGAGGGCGAAAGACACTGCTTTCGCCGAGAAAAGGCGCTCTTTGTGCTACAGCCAATCCTTGAGATTCTCTTGTGTTGGCTGAGAGACCTCTTGAACCTGACAGTAAAATGGGAAATCAACAGGGAGATCTTCGTTTCTCCAATTCAGATTTTCCAAGCCTAAATTGTTACGTTGTTCAAAGTACCATTCAAACCAGCTGGACGACAGCATAACTTGAAATAATTCTTCCGCCAATTCTTCTGCATCGGACTGGTTTTCACAAGGTCCGAAATATTTGCGCGGGTGGGCATTTAAAGAGCAATAAGAGTCTTCATCGATGGTTCCAAAAATGACTATAAACATGATTTTCTCCTTTGCTCTTGCCTTTCATCAACTTTCATAAATAATGAAAAGTCGAAGAGTAAGGACTTATAGAGATGAGAACGACGTTTCGCTCTCCCACAATAGATTTTTAGCAAATCTGCTACGGGAGAGAGCGCATAGATTGTGCTATGCGCGGAAGTTTAGCTACCAGGAAATTTCAGTGAACGCGGAAAGGGAGAAAAAGTGTTTTCCTTGAGTATCTTTTATGAACAGAAAACCTTCTTTTTCATTGATCACTATTTCCGCAATTGGACCGTATCCTCCAGGAGCCGAAAAGGCGACACTAAGGCCAAGAACTGACTGGTCTTTCATTTCCTGTCGGAATTTTTTGAGAATTTTTACAGCAGTTTTCGGGGAAATGCAAATATATTTCTCAATACACAACCTTTGTTCCATTTCTATTCTCCTTTTAAAGAACGTATTTTATTCCTCTAAAATAATTCCAAATAATTGAAATAGTTTTAGAGAAAGGTGAGGATAGAAATTCTCCTATCCTCACCGAGGTACCAATTCTCCGCCGTCGCGATCGGCTGTCCCTGGGGTTACAGGACGAGAATTGGCTGCTTGCCAGATGAATCTCCAAAAGAGATTCTTTGGGTTTCCCAAGTCCTTCCCACTCAGTTCCGACCAAGGCTTCAACAAGCTATAACTTCCACTTGTATTTGCCTTCTTACGGGAATCGTAAGGTCGGAAAAGCTAGGATCGCCGAAGCGGAAGCAGTCTGGCACTGCTCCACCCCTCTAGAAATCTTCAAATAAATTAAAGACTTTTTGAGAGGTGATGCGGATGAAGGCGCTACCTTCATCCGCATCGATAGCAATTCTCTCGCCGGCGTCCTGGCTGTTCCTGGGGGCAAGTGCAGGAACAGAGAATTGCATGCGCCGGGACGATACCCGACTTTCAGATGGTCTTGGCCGCACGCCAGGCACCTTTGCTTCTGTATAGAATTTTACGCAGGAGCGCAAAACTCCACACAAAAGCTTTTCTCGGTGCATTCCGCACCGGAAGCGGTCTGACCCGCTCCTCACCCCCTGAAAAATATTCAATCCCTTTTGAAAACTTTTCAGGAGGCATACAGAATATTTTTTTAAAGAACATTTCGGCTTGTCACGCTTTTTCAGCTTGACGAAGTAGTATATCATTTTTATGGAATTATGTCAATAATAGGGTCAAGAAAGGCTTATGAATGTGAAACAAAATGATAAAAAAGGCTTATATATTGACAAAATACTTTATATCTGCTAGAATATATATAACGACCTAAAGACCGACAAGAAACATAAAATCTATAACATTGAACAAATGACAATAACTTTTAATATAAAAGAATGCTCACAAAAGATCTTGAAAAATTAGGCCTATCTGACAAAGAAGCCAAAGTATACCTGGCGGTTTTGGAGCTAAGTGAGGCAAATATTCAGGATATTTCCAAAAAATCAGGCGTGAAGCGGACTACGGTTTATGATATTTTGGACTCTCTGAAGGAAAAAAGGCTCATAAGCTCAATAATAAAAAAGAAAAAGATTTTATACTCCGCGGAAGATCCGCGAAAAATTGATGCCCAGCTCGATGAGAAAAAAGAAACACTTAAAAAGATTCTTCCCGAACTGCTTTCGATAACAAACCTTCTCGACAAAAAACCAACTATCCAATTCTATGAAGGGGACGAGGGGATAAAGGATGCATACAAAGACACACTGAATTATCCCGATCAGGAACTTGTCGCCTGGGTGACGCCGGAATCGCATACGAACTTCGATATAAAATGGCTGGAAGAAAGTTATCTTCCTAAGAGAATAAAAAATAAAATATGGGCGCGGGTAATCGCTTCAGATTCAACAGAGATTCAGGACTATAAAAGCCGAGACGAAAAGTCTCTTCGCCGTACCAAATTGGTACCGGCTGAAGAATTTCCATTTGAGGTGGAAATAAATCTCTATGGAAAAAATAGGATCGCCGTGATGTCGTTCGCAGAAAAAATTGGGCTTATTATCGAGAGTCCGAAACTATACCGGACACTGAAAAGCGTATTTGAGCTAGGCTGGAAATCTTTGGGATAATATGCTAAAATAAGTTGGCAAATAACCTTTTATCTCTCATCGCAAAAACGAGGTGAGGGACAAACAAAATGGGAAGGAGAAAAAAGAAAGATATAGAGAAAAATGGCAATGGCAACGGGGGATATAGGAAAAAATCAGGCCTAAGCGGGGACACAAAAAGAAGCATCGTTGCGGTTTTTTTGATTGTGCTGGCAATTTTGGCAATCTTTAGTCTTTTTGGCGGGGCGGGCGTGTTCGGCAGCTATCTTGATAAGGTATTGGGCATGGCCTTTGGATTCGGTCGCTATATTCTGCCCGTGCTCATGATTGCAGTTGGATTCCTTTATTTTAAAAAAGACTCTGAAAGTTATTACGTTTTTGTTGCGGCCGGATTCATCCTGTTCTTCACCTCAATTCTGGGAATAATCCACATTTTCAATCCGCTGGATCAGATGCTGGCTGTAGCCGGAAAAGGAAACGGAGGAGGATATTTGGGAGTAGCGGCGGCATATCCGACATTGAAACTGTTCGGCCTTTGGGCGGGACTTTTGGTGCTAATTGCGATTTCCCTGGCTTCCCTTCTCTTGGCGTTTAACGCTCCTTTGAGATCGCTTCTTAAGCCGATGGAATGGTTCAAGAAGGATGACGAAGAAGGGGATGAGGGGGATGCGGAAGTGGAAATTATTGAAGCGAGTCAGCCCGTGATCAGCGAGGACGAAAAGATAAAAACGGCGACCCGGATCGGATCGCTTCTTCGCAGAAAGCCGGAAAAATTAGTGCCGGAACGCCGCGTTGTTGCCGAGAGACACTCGATTACTTCTGGATGGAAGTTACCGCCACTCGACCTTTTGGAAAAGACAACAGGAATAGCCAAAGCCGGAGATATTGAAGCTAATGCCAAAATTATTCAAAGCAAACTTAAAAATTTTGGAATCGAAGTTGAGATCGGGGAGATAAGTGTCGGACCGGCATTTACTCAATACAGTTTCAAGCCGGAAGCCGGAGTCAAGCTTAGTAAAATCACATCCCTTAACAACGATCTTTCACTGGCGCTGGCCCAGCATCCCATCCGAATAGAAGCGCCTATTCCCGGAAAGGCTCTCATCGGCATTGAGGTCCCAAATAGATCTTCGACTACCGTCCGCCTTTGGGATATTGTCAGTAGTTCGGATTTTGCCGAGAGAAAATCCAATCTCACCTTGGCTCTTGGACAGGATGTTGTCGGAAATTATATTCTCGGAGACCTCAACGAAATGCCGCATCTCATGATTGCCGGATCTACCGGAACGGGAAAAAGTGTTTGCATCAATACGCTTATCATGTCTCTTCTTTATCAAAATTCTCCGGATGATCTCAAATTGATACTGATTGATCCTAAAAGAGTGGAACTCACCGCTTTCAACGGAATTCCCCATCTTTTGACGCCGACTGTTGTCGATAATGGAAAAGTGGCTAACGCTCTCAAATGGGCGATAGCTGAAATGGAAAGGCGATACAAAATGCTTCAAGAAGCCAGTTCAAGAGATATATTTTCATTTAACAGCAAGATAAAAGAGGGTCAGAAAAAAGATATAATAGACGAAGAGACGGGCGAAATAATCGGCGAGGAGGAAGTGAAACGCCTGCCGTTCATCGTGATTATCATAGACGAACTGGCCGATATTATGGCATCGCATTCAAAAGAAGTGGAGGCGGCTATCGTGAGGCTGGCGCAAATGGCGAGGGCGGTTGGGATTCATCTTATTGTTTCGACTCAAAGGCCATCCGTAGAAGTGCTCACCGGACTCATTAAGGCCAATATCGGAACGCGCATTGCCTTCAAGGTTGCCACGCAAATTGATTCGAGGACCATACTTGATATGGCCGGAGCGGAAAAGCTGCTTGGAAACGGAGACATGCTTTATAAAGACTCAAGGAATCCCAAGACCAAACGCGTTCAGGGAGTATTCGTTTCCGAATCGGAAGTGAAGAGAGTTGTGAAATCGATCAAGGGCCAACTGGATGGGGATGTTGAATATAATGAGGAAGTCACCTTGCCGCAGAGAGTCAGCCTTGGAGGAAAATCTGTGGGCGGTGCGACTGAAAGCGAGGAAGGGGATGAGTTGTACGAGGAAGCGAAGGATACAGTCATGAAGGCCGGTAAGGCTTCAGCCTCGCTTCTCCAGAGAAGGCTTCGGGTCGGATATGCGCGGGCGGCGCGCCTGCTTGATATTCTGGAAGAAAATGGTGTCATTGGGCAGGCTGACGGATCTAAGCCCCGAGAGATTCTTTTGGGCGGAGGGGGAAGTCAAAATGGAGGTCCGGGAGAGGTTAGCTATGAGGATGAAACAAATGACCAAAAACAGCGGGACCGATGGCAAGTATAGAAATTGGCAAATGTGGGGATATTGAGGTATAATAGGATTCGTAAAACAAACACAAAAAAGAACAGGCAATGTATTTTCACAACCTGTTTTTATTGTCTAGTGAGGCGAGATTTCGACATTACGTCGGGACGAGCAAGCTACGACATCAAAGTGGTTAATGCCAATTTATTGTGATATTATTGGCCATAAATACTAAATTTCGCGTTATAAGCTGCCGATGGTTCGACAAGTCGGCACATTCCGCGTTTTACGATAAATGCTCCGAGGTTTTATTAAGAAAAAAGTAAATTCCTATACCCTAGGGGAAAAACTCAAAAAATTTCGAAGCGAGGGGCGGATTACGCTCTTTGAAGTTTCCCGGGAAACGAAAATTCCGGTGAAGTATCTTGAGATGATAGAGGAAGGAAAATACGAATCGCTTCCTCCGGATGTTTATGTAAGAGGCTTCTTGAGGGGATATGGAGAATATCTAGGGCTTGATCCCGAAAAGCTGGTCGGACTTTATCAAAGGGAAAGAGATATCAAAAAGAACATAACCAAGGAAGAAATAGAGCCGATCAAAAAAACAAAAAATGTTCCGCGCTTTGTCGTCACTCCGAAACTGATCACTGCCGGAGTCATAACGCTGATAATCTTGGGTGGTTTTTTTTATCTCTATAAAGAAATCGGACGATTTGCCGCGGAACCACGATTGTCTATTATTGAACCTTCGGAAGATGTTTCTATCGATGTAAATTCGGTCATTGTTTCCGGATTTACCGATCAGGACGCAAAACTTTTTATCAATGATCAGCCAGTATTGGTGAATGAGAGAGGAGAATTCAGGGAAAATATTCTTCTCCAAAATGGCGTTAATAATATAAGTGTCAGTGCGACGAACAGATTCGGAAAAACAATTTCCAAATCTTTGAATATCAGGTCAAATACAGAAAAGCCTGAATTAGCCAGTGGACCAGCGGAAGAAATCGGGCAAGTGAGCGGAGAACAAGCGGAAAAAAGAGAAGGCGTGGAGGTGGTCATTCGGATAGAGACGCTCCCGGTATGGCTTTCGGTTGAAGCGGATGGCAACCTTATTTATTCCGGGACTATGCTTCCCGGAGCGAACCAGGATTTCAAGGGAGAAAAGGAAATCCGGGTTACCAGCGGAAAAGCCAATCAGACTTTTATAAAAGTAAACGGAAAAGATGAAAAAATTCTGGCTGATTCGCCGGGAATAGAAAGAGATATTTTATTTACGCCGAATGACTAATATTAACTTAGAAACTAAAATCTAACGCAACAAATTATTAAAAACTTCATTTGGAGTTTGCCAGTTTAAAACCTTTCGAGGTCTGCCGTTGAGAAGATTTTGCGCCTGCTTAATCTCTCGGCGGGAGATCTTTGAAAAGTCGGTGCCTTTCGGAAAAAACTGCCTGACGAGTCCATTGGTGTTTTCATTCGTGCCGCGCTCCCATGGACTGGCCTTGTGGGCGAAATACACTTGGATTTTGGTTCGCTCGGTCAGCTTTTCATGTTCCGCCATTTCCCATCCCTGATCATAAGTAAGCGTGCGCTTCATGCCCTCGGACAAACGATTCAATTCTTTTTCGAACGATTTGCGAACATGATTTGCTTCCTTGCTTTTGAGAGGAACAAGAATGGTGGTTCTAGTGGTTCTTTCAACCAGCGAGCCCAATTCTGATTGCCTGTTCTTGCCGATAAGGAGATCGCCCTCCCAGTGTCCGGGAATTATTCTGCCGTCAACCTCTCGCGGCCTTTCGTCTATCATCACCATATTGGCGATTTTCCTCGTAATTACGGCTTGTTTTCCCTTCCGGCGGCGCCTGCGTCTTTTATGCGAGCGGCGCAAACAGGAAAGCAATTCTTTCTTGAGAGCTCCTTTGGGAAGCACGTAGAGTGTGGCATAGATGGTTTCCGGCGTGATGCGCATTTCTTTGCTGTCAGGATAATCCTTTTCCAGACGTTCGGCAATTTGTTCCGGCGACCAGCGCAGCTTCAATTTTTCAAGGACGTAATGCTTCAACTCTTCTTCCTGGATGATCCTGCGTTTCCCTAACTTTCTGCGTGAGGCTCTGCGTTTGGCTCGTTTGTCTGCTTTGACGGCTCTGTAGGTATATTTGTTGCAACCGCCTTTCCCAACCTCCCTTGAAATCGTGCTACGATCCCTACCCAGTATTTTAGCGATTTCAGAGTAATTCCATTTTGCCGCCAGCAACCGACTAATCTCCTCCCGCTCTTTGAGCGATAATCTCTCGTAAAAATTCATTGAATTTAATGTTATCATTTGATACATACCGTATCATAGATGTTGCATTAAATTCTAGAATCTAAGTAAATATTGAGAAAAAAATTATGACAAAGGAGAAGGAACAAGAAAACAAGGAAGTACTTCTTGAAGAAACTGTTAAAGAGATCAAGGACCGTTTCGGCGATGGTTCGATTATGAAATTGGGAGATGTAAGGAAGGTGGATATAGCGGCCATTCCTACCGGCTCTCCCTCCCTTGATATCGCGCTCGGAATCGGAGGTGTCCCGCGGGGTAGGATAATTGAGATCTATGGCCCGGAATCGTCCGGGAAGACGACTCTTTCCCTCAATATTGTCGCTAATGCTCAAAAAACGGGCCCGGCGGCTTTTATCGATGCGGAGCACGCGCTTGATCCGGCTTATGCAAAAAAAATCGGAGTGAAGGTTGAGGATCTTCTTATCTCACAACCGGACAATGGAGAACAGGCCCTTGATATCGTGGAGGCACTGGTCCGTTCCAATGCGGTCAATGTGATTGTTGTAGACAGTGTAGCGGCGCTTACTCCCCAGGCCGAAATTGACGGAGAAATGGGAGACCATCACGTGGGACGACAAGCCAGACTAATGTCGCAAGCTCTCCGCAAACTAACAGCCATCGTTGCCAAAGGAAATGTTACTGTTATTTTCATTAACCAGATTCGGATGAAAATCGGAGTAATGTTTGGCAATCCCGAAACAACTCCTGGCGGAAACGCTTTGAAATTCTATTCCTCAGTTAGGATTGAAGTCCGCCGCATGGCTCAAATAAAACAGGGCGAAATGATCGTTGGAAATCGGGTAAAGGCCAAAGTGGTCAAGAATAAAGTGGCTCCGCCATTTCAGGTTGCGGAATTTGATATTATGTACAACGAAGGGATTTCAAAGGAAGGCGATCTGCTTGATACCGGTGTGAAATACGGCGTGATTATCAAATCTGGAAATTCATTCACCTTCGGAGAGGAAAAACTTGGTGTCGGACGCGAGAAAGCGAAAACATTTTTGCGCGAAAACCCGAAAGTGCTTGCGGAAATCTTGAAAGCGGTAAAAGAGAAGGCGAAAGAGTAGGAATAGGAATTCAAAATATAGATATGGAGTGGCGTTGTGTCAATGCAACGCCACTTTTTACTACCTTATCAGGAAACCCCGAACGATTGAGGGGCGGGCACAGGAGCCCCGATTGAGTTCGGGGATGAATGGCATAGCACTTTAGTGCTATGCTGTTAGCATGAGAATTCGCCAGC
>Ga0172375_10000552_pt1 | contig 59763 bp, 63 predicted proteins | sample LakKiv1m_FD_114537 | JGI IMG/M metagenome (GOLD analysis project Ga0172375, IMG submission 114537) | Freshwater microbial communities from Kabuno Bay, South-Kivu, Congo - kab_092012_11.1m | ecosystem: Environmental > Aquatic > Freshwater > Lake | place: Democratic Republic of the Congo...
GAAGCCACGGACACAAAGCGCAAGCACCGTAAAAATATATGCGACTTCCCCGTTCGAGCGCCCAGCTCAAATAATTAATTTCAATCAGCGCGTGGGCCAAGTAGCTCAAAAAAATGCCCAAAATCGTCGAAGCAATCAAATAAATTATCCTCTTAAAATTTGTTGGTTTTCCAGGGGTGTTAAAAAACATAGCTCTATAATTAATTATGATTAACCGATGCTAAGAATAATTGAACCCGGACGCCTGGTGATGACAGCGGGATCTAAGTTCTTAATAACCTACATCTTTTCCGGCGCGGAGATGCCCATGAGGTCTAAAGTGTTTTTCAGAACGATTTTGGTTGCTTCGCAAAGCGCGAGGCGAGCTTGGGTTAATTCTTGATTCGCTTCATCAATAACCCGGCAATCTTCGTAAAATTTATGGAAACTACGGACAAGTTCCATTGCATACTGAGGCAAACGGTGTACTTGATAATCCCGCGCCGTATCTTCAACTATTTCGGGCAAACGAATTAATTGCTTGATTAGCGCCAACTCCGAAGGATGATCCAGCGACTGAGAAACCGGATGGTTAAGAGCTTTCGCACTGATTGAAACTTTGCGCAGGATAGCACAAAGGCGAGCATGAGCATACTGCACATAATAAACCGGGTTTTTATCTGACTGCTCTTTGGCCAAGTCCATATCAAAATCCATATGAGTATCGGGCGAGCGCATCAGAAAAAACCAGCGCGCTACATCCAATGGAATTTCTTCCAGAAGCTCGTCCAGAGTGATATAAGTCCCCAGACGCTTGGACATCTTAACTTCTTGTCCGCCGGAAAAAAGCCGTACAAGCTGCATAATAATAATTTTCAAACTTTTCTCATCCCAGCTTTCCAGCGCCTTCCCTGCCGCTTGCAAGCGTGCAATATAACCGTGGTGGTCCGCGCCCCAAACGTCAATAACCTTAACAAATTTATCTTCAACGAATTTTTTATAATGGTACGCGATATCAGGCAAGAGATACGTAGCCGATTCAGGTCGATCCTCCTTCGCTGAAGTAATCAACACGCGATCTTTATCGTCGCCAAACTCGGTTGACTTAAACCAGGTCGCGCCGTCTTTTTCGTAGACTAAATTTTTGGATTTTAAAATTTGTAAAACTTTATCCGTTTCACCGAGGTCTCGCAGTTTTTTTTCCGAAACCCATTCGTCGAATTTAATTTTCATCCGATCCTCGACCGTCGGCTGAATCAAATTTTTTAAAATATAAGCGGCCGCTTTTTGGCCGATAATTTTCGGATCGCGAGTCCTAAACCAGCCGGTCAGTTTTTTGTTCAAAAGACTAACGTAATCGCCTTTGTACTGCGCCTTGTCGTCTTTCAGCACCGAGTGCCCCAAAACTTCCACCTGATAACCGGCATCGTTAACAAAATACTCTCGTTTGACGCTGTAACCGGCCCATTCCAGCACGTTAACTAGAACATCGCCGTAAAAACCGCCCCGGCCGTTGCCCAGCGTTAGGGGGCCGGTAGGGTTAGCCGAAATAAATTCCACCTGGACTCTTTCGCCTCTGCCAAAAGTCAAAGAACCAAAAATTATTTTAGTATTTAAAATTTCCTCTACTTGTTTTCGCAGGAAATCAGCTGTCAGCGTGAAATTAATGAAGCCCGGCGGCGCCACCTCGATTTTAGCGAAGATTCCGGCCGCCTCCGGCCTTGCTTTTATTTTAGCGACTATCTCCCCGGCCATCTCCAGCGGAGGATTTCCCTCTTTTTTGGCTAACCGCAAAACCACATTGGTCGAATAATCGCCAAGACCTTTGTTTTCCGGCTGTTCAATTACCGCCTCATCAAGGCCGATAAATTTCTTAATCAAATCGCGAACCATGTTTTTATTTTAATCCAGTTCAAGACAAAAAGCAAAAATAAAAAGGCGGACACCATTGTCAGTGTCCGCCTCGAATTGAGACGAGTTCGTCTATTTCTCTCGCAGGAGTTCGGACTCCTCCAGGTCCTGCAAGAAAGCGTTCAGATTCGTTCCGTCTTTTTTTCTGAGGTCCTCCATCATCTTGGTAATCCCCACCGCTTGCTGGCGCAAGACGCAGGTCATCTTCAAGATTTTCTTAGCGATCATCAGAAAGCCTTGCAGAAGCTTATTTTTCTTTTCCAGCTCCTTAAGCCTGAGATGCTCTTCTTGCCAGCTCGCCAGAACATCCTCCAGTGGCTGCAGGTATTCGGGCGGCTTACCCATCGCCTTTGTAACACCCCGAATATTAGACATAATCTTCCTGGCGGCGGCCAAATTCGGCTGAACGATCCTTACCGGCTCTCCGCCGAGTTCGCTCTGCGCCTCGCGGCCCATCCCGCCGAAACGCTTCAAGCCGTCCCAGACGCCGCTTGAAAGACGGATAATCCCGCCGTTTACCTTGGAGAGGTCAATCCTCAGATGCGCCGTATCGCTATGAACGATTGGCTTTTTCTGTTCGTTGCGGAGCGCAACAAAATCCCGGAGAATCTTTTTTTCTTCCTCGTTAAATCTCTTCAGTTTCTTGCCCTTGTTCGTCATGCATCCCCCTTTCTAGACATAAACGAGATATGAAAAGAACTTCTGCCTTGACCGCCCATCGCGATCTTCAATGCCTATATCATAACATTCAATATTATCATTGTCAAGTTTAAAGCTTTGTGCTAAACTATCCCCATGGCCGAATACGCTTACAATCGGAAAGCCGGATTTGAATATGAATTCCTCGAAAAATACGAGGCTGGCTTAGTGTTGAGCGGCCAGGAAGCTAAATCGATCCGTGGCGGCCACATTTCCCTGCAGGGTGCTTACGTCGTCATCCAAAGCGGCCAAGCCTACCTGCTAAATGCCACCGTCTCCCCTTACCAAGCTAATAATACGCCCAAAGATTATGAGCCAACGCGCTCAAGAAAATTACTGCTGCATAAAGAAGAAATCAAGTCTTTAATCGGCGCCACTAAACAGAAAGGATTGACTTTAGTGCCAATTCGGGTTTACAATAAGTCAGGTAAAATTAAGTTGGAATTCGTTCTCGCCCGCGGCAAAAAATCTTTCGACAAAAGAGAATCCATCAGTAAACGAGAAAATGACCGCCGCCTAAGACGCGAGATCCGAGGAAAACTTGAATAATTATAAAGTCCTGGGGACGCCAGGCTTCGACAGTTAATGTTCTTAAAATAGGCAAACCGAGTTTGCTAGAATCTCGAAAAACTTCCAGCAAAAATCAATAAGTGCCAACTTATTGTCAAGCGTAAAGGCCGCTTTTAGCGCGCCTGCATACGCTCCGGTTTTAGCCTAGTAAAATAGCCTGAAACCCATCCGACCTGCTGACTTCCGATAGGCAGACCTCGGGTGTCATTTTTTCGGGATAAATTATATTCTTTCCGGGGGATATAATTGGTCAATTACCGGATAGGAGTTTAAAGTATTTTGCCCAGTTTTAAGCTTTAAAATCCCAACCAATAAATTGGGCTAAGTTTGTAGATCTATTTTTGAAATATTTTCTGGACAGGGGTTCAACTCCCCTCGTCTCCACTCGATTCGCTTTGCGATATCGCAGTGTGAACATTTAATATAATTTATCCCCATTGATCAGAAAACCATTTTTTAACAGACCCCAGAACAGAATAAACGAAGCCATCCGTGTCCCGCAAGTCCGGGTTGTTGACGAAAAAGGCTTGCAGTTGGGCGTAATGGAAATCGCTGAGGCGATAAAATCAGCCCGCGAGCGCCGCTTGGACCTGGTTGAAATTACGGCTAGCGTTAATCCGCCGGTTTGCAAAATTATCGATTACGGCAAATTCCTGTATCAGAAAGAAAAAAAAGCAAAAGAGCAAAGCAAGGCTCATAAGGTTGAGGTTAAGAACATCCGGCTAAGTTTTAATATCGCGCAGCACGACCTGGAAATGAAAGCCGCTCAGGCTCAAAAATTCCTGGACGGCGGCGATCGAACCAGAGTCGAGATTGTTTTACGGGGCCGGGAAAAAGCGTTTGCCCACCTGGCGAAACAAAAATTAGAAGCTTTTAAAACTTTTATAAAAATTCCGACAAACGTTGACCAGCCGATTACCCGGGAGCCCCGGGGCTTTTACCTGCTGCTCAGCAAAGGAAAATAAAATTATGTCTATCAGAACTGTCAAAATGGCCACCAAAAGATTGCGGGTCACTAAAAAAGGTAAGATCCTTTTCCGCCACAGCGGGCAAAATCACTTTAATGCCAAAGCCGACGGCAATCAGACGAGAGAAAAAAGAGGTTTTAAAAATTTGCCCAAAAATCAAGTCAAAGTTTTTAAGGAAATATTAGCAAGATAAAAAACCAAATTTAAATTAAAAATATGCCTAGAGTTAAACGCGCTGTTGGCGCACACAAAAAAAGAAGGAAGATACTGAAGATGGCCAAAGGCTATATGTGGGGTCGGAAAAGCCGCTACCGGCAAGCCAAGGACGCGGTTAAACATGCCCTGGTTCACGCCTACGTTGATCGCCGAAAAAAGAAACGCGATGCTCGCCGCCTTTGGAATATTAAAATTAATTCTACGGTCAGAGAACAAGGCCTAACCTATAGTCGATTTATCGCCGGCCTCAAAAAAGCGAAGATCGAAATTGACCGAAAAGTCTTAGCCGATTTGGCCCAAAATAATCCAAGCATTTTTGCCGAAATCGTGACTTTAGCCAAAAACTAATTTTCCTCCAATTTAATTAAAAAACCTCCATTTGAATGGAGGTTTTTTGTTGCGCTTAATTTTGCCGTTCTTTTAAAATACCAATCCGCTGCAGTAAAAAAATTACGCCCATAACAGCCGCGACTCCCAAACTGTCAATGCCCATATCCCTTAACCGGCATTCCCGGTTGGGAACAAAATATTGATGCGTTTCATCAGAAATCGCGTAAAGCACGGTCAAAAGAAAAGACCAGCAAAGCGCCTTTTTAAGATTAACGTTTTCACCGTAATGCAGCGCCCGCCAAAACAGCAAACTTAAAATACCAAATTCCGTCGCGTGAAAAAGTTTGCGCCAAAAAACATCCCAGAAAACAGTCAGGCCGGAAGCCAGGCCCGAAATGCTGGAGAGATAAAAAATCCCACTCGCCCACAAAATTGGCGGCAGCCAATAAATTAAAAATTTAAAATATTTTCCCATTTTCTATTTTTATTCCCTCGCTTTTTAAGAGCGCTATTTTCCGGTCAGTACCCGAATTAAATCCGCCCGCTCGCCCGTCGCTTTTTATCACCCGATGGCACGGAACTAGCTTATCACGATTTTTATTCAACGCGTTCCCGACTGCCCGCGCCAATTTTCTGCTGCCTAACTTTTGCGCCACGTCGCCGTAAGTCAAAATCTTTCCTTGCGGAATTTTTTTAACAATTTCATAAACCGCTGATTGAAAATTAGTCATTATGGCGCCAGATAAGTTTTATTAATCAGCTTTTTACCGTTAAACCAAATCTCACAAACTGATCCCGTGCCGCAAACCCCCTTAACCTTATGCAAATCATTAAAATTTCTTTTAGACAATTTAAGCAAGGCCGCCAGAATCGGATCCCGATGAGAGACAAAAACAATATTCTCGCCCGGATATTTTTTAATTCCCAGGGCGACCACCCGCAAAAATCGTTTAGCCATTTTAGCAAAATTTTCGCCGCCGACTTTAATTTTGGCTGGCTGGCGGGTATAGAGCCGCATGGCTTTAGCATATTTTGTTTTCAGCATCTGCGCCGTCGCCCCCTGCGTGTAACGGCCAAATTCTGATTCCCGCAAACCGGTTTCCGTTTTTATTTTTATTTTTCCTTTGGAAATAATCCGGCTGATGATATCGGCTGATTCTTGCGCCCGTTTTTGCGGACTGGCAAAGACAGCTGTAATATTTTGTTTTTTTAAAAAAAGACCGGCCTTTCTAATTTCCGCCCGGCCCCGGCCGCTTAACGGCAACGGCAAATAGCCATAAATTATATGCCTGGGATTTTGCACATTACCATGGCGAACTAAAAATATTCGGGCAAATTTATTTTTGATTTTCTTTGATCTGGCCATAGATTTATGATTTATTCCGTAATTATTTGCGCGGTAAAAGTATAGATGTCCGTTTCCTTATCTTTCCAACAATCCCAAGGCAAGCCGGCTTTTTCCGAGCAAAGCTGCCCCATAAAAGTTTCCAGGTCCCAGCCGGTTTCGGCCGCCACCTGGGGCAAAAAAACGCCAGAGCTGTTCCCCTTTTTTATTTCCACACCATGCTTGCCAAGCTCTATTTGCCGCCAATCATTAATTTTCTCCAGCGGACTTAATACCGAAACTTCATAGTCCAGGTCTTTTAGTTCCTCCTTCTCAACCGGCAAAAAACGCGGATCATGAAAAGCCGCTGCCTGTGCCATTTTCAATACCGTTTGCCAAAGCGGCAAGTTGCTTTCATTTGTAAAAATACCGAGACAACCGCGCAGCTGGCCGTGTTTTTTTAGAGTAACGAAAGCGCCTAATTTTTGATTTAAAGCCGCGGGATTTTCTTTGAAGACCGGCGCGCGGCCGATCGTCGCCATCGCCTCGACCGTTTGTCTAGCGATGTCAATTAAGCGTTCCTGCTGAATTAGATCCAATTCCCCGATCAGTTTCTTTCCACAGAAAGCGACGGCTCCGTAGCCGACAACTCGCGATTTGTCGCCGCCAGGCGCATCGCCAGAGTTGGCGTACTTCAGTAATTTGATATCTTGAACGCCGGCCTCCGCCATAACCCGCATCAAAACCTCCACTGACTGCTGAGCGCATAAGAGAGTTTGAGAACCGGGTATTTTCTCCGCCGTTAATTGCTTAACGGTTTTTTCCAGCTTTTCTGCGCGACCCGTTAAGATCGCCTCCAGAATTTTTTTATCCGCCTGATTCGCTTTTTCGTAGACCGGATAATGCGACAAGTCGGAACTGGCAACCATCAAAATATTTTGGCCGGCGATATTTTTGCTAATAGCGCGCGCTAGCACCTCAATGTCCCCGAGATCGCTATTCCCCATTAAAATCGGCACTATCTTAAAATCTTTTAACGTGCGCTGTAAAAATGGCAATTCGACTTCCAAAGAATGCTCCCTGACGTGAGGAGAAACGTCTGCTTTGATCAGATTGCTTTCGTTAATAATTTTTTCGGCTAGCCCTGCGTCAATCTCTACTTCGCCCAGCGGCGTCTTAAAGCAGCCGGATTCATAAACGGCCACGCCGGGAAAATAAGCGTGATGGGAATTACCTATTAAAATAACCGTTTCAATATCGTTTTCTTCAATTTGCCTGAAACCCCAGCCGGCAACTTGACCCGAATAAAGATAGCCAGCGTGCGGCACAAGCAAGCCTAAAAGTCGCCCCTCCGCCTTTAGTTTTTCGGCCCCAGCCAAAAAACCATCAACCTGTTCAGCTAATTTTTTACGCTCGGACGGATAGAACGCTCCAGCCGCCGCCGGTTCTCGCACTCTTTTATTTTGATTGTCCTGATAGTCCATCTTCATTTCTTCTTTATATTTATATATTATGCCCCAAAAACCGAATCCCGCCAATTGGAATAGCCGTTAGCGGAACGGGACCGGCTAGAGTAATCATCATCCACTTGCCTCTGCGGTTCTATGAAATTTTAACCAAAGAAAAAAGGCGGATCCATATTGAATCCGCCTTTACCGAAAAATCAGTTTTTTAATCTTTTTAGAATCTTCTCATACTTAGCCGCCGCTTTTCGCCAGACATAATCGGGAATCTTCGGAATAGTTTTTCCTTCTTCCCATTTATTTTCGACCAGCCATTTTTTTACCAACCCGCCTGGAGATTCGCCTTGATCTTCAAGCAGCGACAAGCAGCAAGAGTTAAAAGTAAAAAAATCGCCCGCTAAGACCGGTTTGCCCTCGAACCAACTAAAGCTCAGGTCGGCGCAACAAAGATAAATCCTTCTGGCTGTCGCGTAAACATTGGCTTTTCTGAAAAGGCAGCAAACCAAGCTATCCATTTTTCTTTTGAGCGATTCCGCCTCAAGCAGCTCGCCCGTTTCGTGATTCTTGATCCGATTTTTCTTGATCCATTTTTCCAGAGCCAGCGCCGCGTCCTTGCAAGATAACTCCTGACCATTGCTGGCGCCGACCGACATGACCCTGTTCCCTCCCTGCAGTTCGTGTCCCACGACCCAGCGCAGAGGCATCATCGGAATTTTTCTGACCACCAGCGTCCGGCCCTCAAGCTCATTATTCCTGGCTTCGAGCCAAACTGAATGGTTGCAGGCATAAGATAGATCGCCGCTCAGGATAAACGTGCCAATGGCCCGCTTAAAAAAATCCGCCCAGAAGAGCATCAACTCTGCCAGACAGTTTCCCTTGCCCGGAATCGTGCCCGCCAAAATTCCATTGAGCCAAACCCGGTCGGTGGCGATCATCAAGAATCGATCGGCTGATAGGTCCCAGATATCCCAGACGTCCTCTCGAGAATAGAAACGAAGTTTTGAATAAGGAATAAGCCCAGAAGACCCGGAAAACCGTGTTTTTTCGATCATACTCATGCCTCCTCCACTTCCTTAAACGAGATTAAAAAACGTTAAAAGAACTACCCGTTTCGCATTCTTATATTATACCATATAAGGCCCATCCAGGTCAATAAAACGGCTGCCCTTTTATCATGCTGAAAACCGGTGACTCTTTTTTTAGATTCTTAGCTTTTGAAGCAAATTTTATAATCAGCTCTTTTGCCTGGGCAATATTTTCCTCAGAAATGTGGTGGCCGCGGATTAACGCTTCCGGACCGGAAAAATTTATCGGGATAATAAAAATCTCGTCTTTTCTTGTCTGGTTTTTTAAAAGTTCGTTCTCTTCCCGATCGCGCCCCAAAATTATCTGAATACTATGGTCTCCCTCGACAAGTTCGGGATAAAAAAAATGACGGCCGAACCGGATTAAATCGACATCGGAAGGATTAAAATCTGGCTTATATTTTATCAGTTCGCGCAGACGGTCGGAAAAACCCTTTTGCGTCAGGGCGCAACCGCCAGCCGGCGTCGGATAATCTTTTATATTATATTGCGCGGCCAAAGCGATTTGAGTTTTACGGCTGCGGCCGGAAATGTCCAATAATTTTCCCCTGTTCACCAAGCCTTTTTCTTCGGCGATGGTTAGTTTAAGCAATTTAGCTGACAGCGGACGCAACAGATAGCCGATAACGTCGGCATCCTTTTCCACAATGTCTAAAGCGGTTTTATGCTGGCTCATCGGCCGCTCGCCCAAGACTTCGCCCGTAGCGATAAAATCAAAATCTTCCGCGCGCATAATTTCACCAGCTTTCTTAAGCATTAAAGCATGGCAATCGATGCACGGATTCATTCCGGCGCCATAGCCATGCTTAGGATTTTTTAGAATCGGTAAAAATTCTTCGCGAATGTTAACTTCGCGCAGCGGCACGCCCAACGCTTCCGCCGCCGGCCGGGCTTTATTCGGCCCGCAAAAGTTAGTCCGGAAATTCACCGCTTCTATCTCAATCCCCTGCTCCAATAATAATTTTACGGCCAGAATAGAATCCAGACCGCCGGAAAGCAAAACTAAAGCCCTGACTTTTTTTATCATGCCTTTTATTATTATTGATTTGTCGATTTAAAGCAAATTCAAACAATAAAAAGCCCGTCATTGCAATAATGGGCTTTCGGATTGCGGCTTAAAATAACGCCGATTGAACACTAAAATTTCCTCTCTCTTCCTTCGTAAAAATTTCTATTTTGCCATATTCGCCATCGTGCCCGGGATTAATTTTCACCCTTCCCTCCCGCACGCGCATAATTCCCTCGGCCACCTCGAAATTGGCCGCTTTGAGCAATTCACTCTTGGGCAACTCCAATAAAATTTTAAATTCCTGGCCGAATTTATTTATTAATTCTTTATATTCCGTTTCCACTCTTTTAGTAATTGTTTCAACGCCAAAACTAGCAGCGATAATCTCTTCTAGCGGAATCATTTTTATAAATGGAACAATTTTCGATGGTTGGCCGCCGATTGGCCGATCGGCTAATTTTTCTACCCGGCTGACAACGCCAACAGTTAAACGTTTTTGGCAAACCGGGCAAAGGCCTTTATGCTTTTTGGTTTCAGCCGGACTAAAGACTACTTGGCAGTTGCGGTGTCCGTCATAATGATATTTCCCTTCTTCCGGAAAAAATTCTAAAGTTTGCACCAAACGATTTCTGATTGAAGCCGGGGCGCGGACACCGAGTCTCAGCGCCTCCATCAAAGGCCGATAACCTTCTATCCGGCCCTCAAAAATATTCGCCTCCCGGCCAATGCGCGAAGGACTGTGCGAATCCGAGTTAGAGATCAAAGAGACATTATCCAGCTGCGATAAACGCCAGTTCATTGACGGGTCAGACGATAACCCCGTTTCAATTGCAAAAATATTACGGCTATATTCGCCAAAGCACTCCGACAGCGAGTCGAAGCCCGATTCTGAACCAAAAACTGAAAAATGCGGCGTCCAAGCATGAGCCGGAACCACGACGGCTTCCGATGAAACATTAAAGACTATTTTAGCCACCTCTTTAACGTCCAGTCCTAAAATTGGCCGGCCATCCGCTTTTAAGTTTCCCAGCCACCCCAGGTGCGCGTTTATTTTTTCGGCGACCTCAAAAGTCGGAACAAAAATTAAAAGATGAATTTTGCGGGTACGGTTTTTCTTTTTATAAATACAGCTGACTTCCGCCGTTAGGAGATAGCGCAAATCCGCTTCGTTATCTTGACTGACCGGCAAATGCCAGCCGTTATTCAATTTGATCTTATTTTTTTTTCTCAAACGAAAAAGGCCGGTCTCGACCGGCTCTAGCTTTTCCTTTAATTCTTTGAACCAGGCCGGATGAGTAAAGTCACCCGTCCCCAGGACGTCCACCCCTTTTAGACGCGCCCATTTGTCTAAATTTTCCAAATCCATTTCTCTCGAGGTCGCCCGGGAATATTTTGAATGAACGTGAAAATCGACAATGAATCTTGCCATAGAATATTAAAATTTCAATTAAAAGTCCGCCCGAGGCGGATATTTATTCTCTATCTTTTTAAAACTAAAAAATGAATATCTATTTTTTCGCGATTGCAACCAAATTTTTCTCGCCGCTCCGCCGAGTCAGAATGCCGATATTTTCAATTTTGAATCCCGCTTCTTTCAAGTGAGCCTGCAATTGGTTCGAGGTAAAATTATGGAAAAATCTTATTCCTTTTTCTCCCCAGGGCTTATAAAAATCGCCCCAGTCCAGCTTTGATCGGCCGGTCAGCTTTAGCCAAGCGTAGCGCAACAATACCGGCCAATGCATCTGATTTTGCCAAAGGTGCCAGGTCGTAATGACGATTAAGCCTCCCGGCTCAAGCACCCGATAAGCTTCCCGTAAAAATTCACGACGTAATTCACGGCTGGGCAAATGATGCAGCACCGCAATGCATAAAATCTTATGAAAAAAGTTTTCCGTAAAAGGCAAGGTAATTCCATTATTCAGGACAAATTGCCACTGAGGATAACGTTGACGGGCAATTTTTAAAAGATTCTCCGAATTATCAACTCCAAAATATTTTATCTCTTCATTTTGTCCGATGAGTAAATCGCAAAAACGGCCATTGCCGCAGCCCAAATCCAAAACACGTCCACCGTCTTGAAAATATTCGCCAAGTGATTTAAACTCTTCCCAAATGGTTGAGCGAGTTTGAGAAAATTCTTCGGCCATTGAGTCATAAAACTGCCGGTTAATTTCCATTATTTTCATGGCCTCATTAAAATCCATAATTTTAGAGAAGATAATTATTGACTTGAACAAAAAGGGTGACGCCACCCCCGCTTTTTTGGCTCGGCTAAAAAGAAAAGCCGCCAAAAAATATCAACATCAATTTGCGACTAACTCTCAATTAATTAAAGCTTATCATAATTTAATCAAGAATAAAACTATTTCGGCCAGTCTTAAAATAGAAAATCTGCTCCGCCGCCGCCAGATCCGCACCCTTTCCGGCGTTGCCGTTGTTACTGTTCTAACCCGTCCCCACAGCTGTCCAGGTCAATGCATTTTTTGCCCGAAGGAACCCGGTATGCCCAAGAGCTACTTAAAAAACGAGCCCGCTGCTCATCGGGCCTTTTTAACTAAATTCGACCCCGCCACCCAGATTGCCGTCCGGCTAAAAGCCCTGAGCGACAACGGTCATCCTATCGATAAAATCGAATTAATAGTACTCGGCGGCACCTGGAGCGCTTACCCGGAAAATTACCGATATTGGTTTATCAAAGAATGTTTCAGGGCGGCAAATTCGTTTCCGGCTAAATCCCAAACTTCCATTTTAAATTCCCGAAAGACCAAACTTTCGAACGTCAGAGAACAACTTAAAAAAGAACAGCGAAAAAATGAGACGGCCCGGCACCGTCTGGTTGGACTGACCCTGGAAACCCGGCCCGACTATATCAGCTTAGATGAAATAAAAAAAATGAGAGACCTGGGTTGCACGCGAGTTGAGCTTGGCGTTCAAAGCACTTATGATGACGTCCTCGAAAAAAATCAACGCGGCCATACGGTTGCCGAGACAATCGCCGCGACGACCTTATTGAAAAATGCCGGCTTTAAAATCAATTACCATATGATGCTTAATCTGCCCGGATCAAACCCCCGGCATGATCGGCAAATGTTCGTTGAGCTGTTTTCTAATCCTGATTTTCAGCCAGATCTTTTGAAAATCTATCCTTGTGCAGTATTGAAAACGGCCGAGCTATACAATTTATGGCGGGCTAAAAAATATCAGCCCTATACCGAAAAACAATTAGTTGCCTTGCTGCTGGCCATCAAAAAAAATATCCCGTCCTACGTGCGGATTCAGCGGATAATCCGAGACATTCCGGCCAACGATATTATCGCCGGCAGCAAAACTAGTAACCTGCGCCAGCTGATTGACCAGTCGGGCAAGAAAAATTGTCGCTGTATCCGCTGCCGGGAAATTCGCGAGCAATATTCAATCAAGGATAAAATTAAATTTTTCCGTTATGATTATCCGGCTTCCGGCGGACAAGAAATATTTTTATCCTTTGCCAGTCCGGACCAAAAAAAACTTTACGCGCTGCTGCGTCTGCGCTTTAATTCTTTTGCTCTAAAAGACACTCAAATTCTACCTGCCCTTCGGAACGCCGCGCTTATTCGCGAACTGCATACCTATGGCCAGTTAATTAATATTGGCCAAAAGACTAATCTGAAAGCTCAACATATTGGCCTCGGCAAAAGATTAATGCTTGAGACGGAAAAAATTGTTAGAAAAGAGACCTCTCTTAAAAAAATCTCGGTCATTTCGGGCGTCGGCGTGCGCGAATATTATAAAAGATTAGGTTATAGACTGAAAGACGAATATATGGTAAAAGAGTTATAAATAACCGACAAGGAGAAAAATATGAGTCAACAAATAATTGTCGCTTCCGGTCCGGTCGTTATCGAAGATGGCAAGGTTCTTTTAAACAAACACGGCGATGATGTTTTTTGGAAGTTTTTAGGCGGCCGCGTTGAATACTTTGATTTTCAGGACGAGACTAATTCTCTGGAAGAAGCTTGCCGGCGCGAGGTTCGAGAAGAGATGGGTATTGAAATAGAAATTATCCGGCCGCTTAAACCTATGATGGTCCAAAAACCCGGCGACCCGAATACCTGGGTAATTTTAATTCATTATCTAGCCAGGCGTCTTGGCGAAATCAAGCACGGCGCGGATATTAGAGACGCCCAGTGGTTTGACATCGATAATTTGCCGGCCGATTGCGCGCCCAACATTAAACCGGTAATCGAAGAATATAAAAAAAGCCGATAAAAACCGCCAACAAAAAACCGCGACAATTGTCGCGGTTTTTACATTGTGCGTTTGTTTGACGAAATCCGAACCTTTTTTGAACGGAACTGACGGCGCGCTTCGCGCGCCAAACTGAACGCTCGGGCGAGGCGGGCAGAAAAGGGGGTTGGGGGGAAAATGAATGCCCGCCTCGCCCTCGCTTTCGCCGCCGCCGCCGAATTTCGTGCCAACAAAGTTGGCGCGCCGCCTAAGACAATATTGATTATAGCTGAAAAATAAAAATTTGACAATCAAAATTGAAAGGACTATTATATCAATAAGTATTGATGTAGTTAATTAAAGAATAAACTTTATGAAACCAAAATGTTGTAATGGCAAAAAAGCAAATACTGATTTGTCGCAAACAATAGAGTTTTTGAAAATTATCGGCGAAGAAAATCGTCTAAAAATTCTTTGTCTGTTAAGAGAAAACGAAAAATGTGTTTGCGACATCTGGCAATATCTTGATTTGGCCCAAAATCTTGTTTCGCACCACTTGAAAGTTTTAAAATATTTTGGGCTCGTTTCTTCAAGACAGGAAGGATTGAAGGTTATTTATTCAATCAAAAAAAAGGTCGTCAAAAAATATTCAAAATTATTAAATAATTATCTAAATTCTTATGGAGAATAAAACTATGAAAATTCAAGTTTTAGGTTCGGGTTGCCCGACCTGCAAAAAATTATTTGACCTGACCACTCAGGCGGTAAAAGAAATGGAATTAAAAACCGAGGTGGAATACATCATCGATATTCAAAAAATAATTGAAATGGGCATTATGCAAAGCCCTATTTTGGCAATCAATGGCAAGCCGGTAATGACGGGCTTTGTGCCGGACATTGAAAAAGTCAAAGAAATTATTAGAGAAAATATTTAATACGAAAGAAATCTATGGACATTTTTTATCCGATTAAATTATTGGCAGATTGGCTAACTTATGGTGTTTTTCATTTGGCGGCAAAAACGCTACTTGCCGAAGCAATAAACTTTTTCATTTACGATACGATTAAAATTTTTATACTGCTAGCAGTTATTATTTTTGCTGTTTCAATTATCAGATCGTTTTTGCCGCCGGAGAAAATCCGCAGTATTTTATCGAGAAAAAATAAATATTTAGGGAACTTTCTCGCCGCTACTCTTGGAATTATTACCCCGTTTTGTTCTTGTAGCGCCGTGCCTTTATTTTTGGGCTTTGTTGAGGCAGGTGTGCCTCTCGGCGTTACTTTTTCTTTTCTTGTTGCTTCGCCAATGATTAACGAGGTTGCGCTTGTTCTTTTATTGGGGATGTTCGGCTGGAAAGTTGCTTTAATTTATATTATCAGCGGTTTAATAATCGCGATTTTATCGGGCATTGCCATTGATAAATTAAAAGTTGAAGATTTGGTTGAAAGTTTTGTTTTCAATAACAAAATCATAAATTCGAGAAACGGAATAAAAATGTCGTGGAAAGACAGAACTGATTACGCCAAAAAATATACAGCGGACATTATTAAAAGAGTTTGGATTTACATTTTGCTCGGCATTGGCATTGGGGCATGGATACACGGCTATGTGCCAGCCGATTTTTTGGCGCGTTATGCCAGCGTCGACAAGTGGTATGCCGTGCCGCTCGCTACGCTTATAGGGATTCCGCTTTATTCAAATGCCGCTGGCGTTATCCCACTTGTCGGCGCTTTAACTGAAAAAGGCGTTGCTATGGGAACGACACTCGCGTTTATGATGGCCGTTACCGGACTTTCACTTCCCGAATTTATGATTTTGAAAAAAGTGATGAAAACAAAACTGATTTTAATTTTTGCCGGAATCGTTGGCGTTGGTATTATTTTTACTGGTTATCTTTTTAATTTTGTTTTGAAGTAAAAATGAATTGTTAAAATAAAATTTCGGGGAGTAAAATTGTTGTGTGCGCACGGGCGGGCGGGGCAAACACAACACCTTTTCTGGCGGCGCATTTCGCAAAGCGAAATACGAAATTCGGCGGCGGCGAAAGCGAGGGCGAGGCGGGCATTCATTTCCCCCCAACCCCCTTTTCTGCCCGCCTCGCCCGAGCGTTCAGTTTGGCGCACGAAGCGCGCCGTCAGTTCCGTTCAAAAAAGGTTCGGATTTCGTCAAACAAACGCACCAGAATTAAACTTTCAGGAATTTTGCGCGCAGATTCAGCCGCGCGAAGCGCGGCAGAGAAGGGAAACACTGGCTCGCCGCGCACGGCGCGGCTCGCCAAGCGCAGGTTCGAAATCCCTTGCGATTTTAAGTATTTGCTTTGCCTAATTAAAAACTAACAGCATAAATTTATGAACAACAAATTTTTTCTTTACGCCCGCAAATCAACCGATGTTGAGGATAAACAAATTTTGAGCATTGAAGCGCAGATCGCAGAATTGCGCGTCTTTGCCAAACAAAACAATCTCAATGTTGTTGATGTCTTTATTGAAAAACAATCTGCCAAAATTCCGGGCCGCCCGATATTCGGCGAAATGTTAGATAAAATTGAAAAGAGTGATGCGGACGGAATTTTGGCTTGGCACCCCGATAGATTGGCGCGCAATTCTGTAGATGGCGGAAAAATTATTTATCTCATAGATTGCGGGCGTATTGCGGCTTTGAAATTTCCGCAATTTTGGTTTGAACCAACGCCGCAAGGAAAATTTATGTTGAACATCGCTTTTGGGCAAAGCAAATACTATGTGGATTCTCTTTCCGAAAACACGAAGCGTGGTTTGCGCCAAAAAGTCAGACGAGGAGAATATCCGAGCGTTGCGCCTATCGGCTACATAAACGATGTAAGAAACAAAAGTATTATCGTGGACAAGAAAAAATCGAAAGTTATACGCGAGGCGTTTGAATTTTACGCCACCGGCAACGCTCGGCTCGAAGATGTATCGGACTTTTTGGCGCAGCGCGGGATTTTATCTCGCGGCGGAAAGAGAATCCACAAGACGAGGGCGACTTTTATCCTCTCAAATCCATTCTACTGCGGATTATTTAAATATGGCGGCGAACTCCACGAGGGAAAATACGAGCCAATCATCGCAAAGAAAATTTTTGATAAAGTCCAAGAAGTTTTGAAGCAGAGAGGAAGGCCGCACCATAAAACAAAGTATGAACCGCAAGATTATTGCGGATTGTTACGCTGTGGCACGTGCGGAATGTCCATCACTGGCGAATACAGGGTTAAAAAGCAAAAAAACGGCAATACTCACGACTATGTTTATTACCACTGCACCAAGAAAAACAAATCAGTAAAATGCCCTGAACCCTGTATTCGCCAAGAAGAACTGGACAAGCAAATTTCCTCTCTGCTTCAAAAATTTTCTTTGCGTGCGGATTGGGCGGAAAAATTACTGGAAATGGCAGAAACAGACAAAGACAAATCCGCCCAATCCGTTTCTGCTTTTGTTCTTGAATCGCAAAACACAATCCGCGCCATAAATGAAAAACTCCGGCGACTTTTGGACGGCTATTTAGAGCAGGATATTGAGCGGGAAATTTATCGCGAACAAAAAACAAAACTTCTTTTGGAAAAAAAGTCGCTGGACGAGAAAATGGCGCGGATTGAACAAAGGCAGAATGATTGGCTCGAACCGATGAAAGAATGGATAAAAGTCGCTTCAAACCTCGTCAAAATCGCAAGGGATAGCAACCTTTTGGAGAAAAAGGTTGCTGCCAAAGAAATCTTTGGCTCGAACCTGCGCTTGGCGAGCCGCGCCGTGCGCGGCGAGCCAGTGTTTCCCTTCTCTGCCGCGCTTCGCGCGGCTGAATCTGCGCGCAAAATTCCTGAAAGTTTAATTCTGGTGCGCCCATGAGGAGTCGAACCTCAATTTCAAGCTTCGGAGGCTTGCGCTCTATCCATTGAGCTATGGGCGCCCATAAGTCCCAGCGTCAGCCAGAACAAAAGTTGTCCCTGCTGCAAATCCCACCAAAAATGATCGACCAGACCAACCAGCATTATAAAACAAAAAATATATAAAAAGCAATTCTCCTTTATGAACTGCTTATTTTTTAGGACCCCGCTAAAAATCGAAAAGACAAAAAATAAGAAAGCAAGAACTCCGATAAGCCCGGTTTCACTGGCCATTAAAAGATAAATATTATGCACCGGCTGGAAGACCCAGGCCTCAAGCGATGAATAATGCTGACTAAAATTATTCACAAAATTCCCTTGGCCGATTCCGATTAATGGGCTGCTTGAAATCAGCTTAACAGCGACTTGATTATAATAAATCCGCAAATTAGCCGACTGGCCACCAACCAAGTTGTCGGTGCTAAAACGATTAGCGTAAATCGGCCAATAATAAGCAACCAGCGACAAGTAGCCGACAAAAAACAGCAAAATAACGAATCCGATTTTTTTTCTAATTTCCTTTTGTTTCCATAACAAGGTTAACCAAAAAATAAAGATCATCCCGCCAATAATCATAATCGAACGAGAAAAAGTAAAGAACAGGGCCGCCAAGAAAACAACAAAGATGACGCCAAAAAAATAAAAGTCTTTTTTCGAATTCCTCTGTATGAACAACCAGGTTAAGCCGAAAATCGCCACAATCAAAATTGCCGCCAGAATATTAGGATGCGGTGTCAGGCCATAAGATCGAATCATTTTTACCCCATCAACCATAATTTTCGCCACCCCATCGATATCGGGCGACAATGGACTTTCTCCCAGCCATTTCAATCCCAAGCTTTGCTGCTTAAAAAACTGTGCAATAGCCACTAGGCTTTGTAAAATCGCCCCGGCAATATATATCCGCCAAAAAATCTTTAAATTAAAAATTTTATTCACATTGCTTTTAACGTACAAAAACAAACCGGCCAGTTCAATCAGCCTCAACCAGCTGTAAAATCCCAGCCACTTGTTATCAGCCAAAGCAATCGAGAACAAAGAGACAAGCAGCCAGAACACCAGCCAAATTTCCGGCTGCCGCCAAGAAAAAGCCGGCCGCTCTTGATTGAACAGCCTTTTTCTCGAGCGCCAAAGCCATAACCACAACAAAGCCAAAACTAAAATATCCGTTGCGAACAGAGACAAGCTTAGCCATTCATTAAACCCCCGCCCAAAAGAGTAAAAAATATGCCTGACTTGTAACGGCAGGCAAAAAATAAGTGCATAAAAAATATTTTTTTCAAACCAAAGGCTCATATCATTTTATCGACAAATAAATAAGCTGATAAATAAACCCCAGACTGAAGATTAAAATTAACAGCCAGCCCCAGAAAACACCGGTTTTTATTTGGTATTCCGGCTGGCGGTCACCGGCTTTTTTCGCCTTAAAATAAATCAAAACCGTTATAATGCCGTCAATGCCAGAAGCTAGAGCGCCAATCGAACCAATGATAAAAATGAAGCTTTTAAAGCCAAGAAGGTAAACGAGAAACGGCACAAAAAGCGCCAGAGAAAAAGCAGCCCGTTTCTTTATCCGGTAGTCATTATGAAAAATCCCTTCGAGGCCCAGCCCCAAGACCAGAAACGAAGTGAGAACGGCAAGAATGCCAAAAATCGCGCCCACCGAAACTACCCAATCACCCAGGTATGGGATTAATCCGTCGATTGCTTCTTCGGTCGTTCCGCTCCCCGTAATGCCCACGACGACTAAAGCGAAAAATAAATAAAAGATTATAGGAATTAAGGTCCCCCAAATAATTACTTTTTTTATTTTCTTTTCCTGACCAACCATCACTCTTCTTACCCCCGGGATAGCGGCTGAGCCCGCTAAAGAAAACAAGATAACGCCATAAGGCAGAAAAAATTTATTAAAATTTACTGTCTTTAAATTTTCAAAGCTAATCTGGGGCAAACCGCTAAGAAGCACCGCGGCTAAGGACAGAAGCAGTAAGCCGGTAAGAAGCAATTCATTTTTAACTACGGTTTTGAGACCGCAGAAAATTAAACCCGCGCCAACAACAAAAAAAACCGCCGCCCAAATAATTTCATGGCCGCCTAGAAAACGGCCAAGTAGAATCATCAAAAAATTACCGCCGATGATAATATAAGCCAGCAATGATCCGTAATATTCAAACAGCACTGTCAGTGTTGCTATTTTTTTCGCCCAGCCGCCCAAATATTTTGCCGCGTAGCCGATTAATTGGTGCTCTTGATTTGTCCGTAAAATTATTTCGCCATAAAAAAGATGCATCAACATAACCGCCCCGCCAAGCAAAATCAAATAAAAAAGGCCAACGGTAAAGCCGGCTTGTGCGACAACGTAAGGAATGCCGAAGACTCCCGCCCCGATGATCATTCCGATTAAAACCGTAATCGCGTAAAAAAAATTGCCCCTGGCAGATTTTATGATCATTTATTTTTAAGTGCTCAAAAAATTAGCCGCAAAACTCTGACGAACAATATAGAATAAAATGGCTCCCCATAAAATAGCAATCGCGGCGACAATCCAACCCTCTTTTTTTAATTCCGGTTCACTCAAATAGACCGCCCCTAAAATTAAACCGGCAAAGACCGGATTGAGCAAGGCAATAAGAATCCCCAGCCACAACCACTTCTTTCTCGAAGAGATAAAAATAATCTCTTCTTTTTTTTCTAAATTCGGATCTTCCATTCTAAGATTTTACAGAAAAAATCTACCGTCTGCTTCCGGCAAGTTTTTCTTTTTATTAAAAATTAGCTGCTTTGTCGAACCGCAAAAACCTGGTCTCCTTCTTTAACTTTTTGAGATACTTTTAATCCTACCTGATCGCCTGCTTTTGCGGCTTCAATGCTGGCGTGGTCTGCCTGCATCGAATCGACAACTTGTTCGAAATCAGTTGTCGAACTTTTAATATGAATTGTTTCTCCGACTTTCAGATTGCCGGACAACTCAATAATCCCCACGTTAATATTGCCAAAATAATGGATAATCTTACCGATTAACTTTTCTTCCGCCATTATTCTCACCTCCCTTCTTTGCTCTCAAAAACTTTTTGCCCATCCGGCCCTAGCAAGGGCGAGAGAGCAAGGAGAGCCTGTTTATCGCGTCGCGGCTATTCTCCTCCGCCTTTTCCCGGCGAAAAGTCTACCTCAATATTTTTTTCTTTCTTAATTATTTCAATCAATTTTTCCACTAATTTTTTTGGATTGCTTTCATAAACGATTTTACCCGGACCGCGATTGCCTTTTTCAATAATCTCTTTCAGCTGGTCCGCCATTCCGCCGCTACCGGTTAAAACACCAATCGGTTTTTTATCTTCAAAAGCGATTGTAAACTCATTTAGAGTACCAAGCCGGCCGCAAACAATAATCACCGCGTCCGAAGCTCGCGTTAAAATTAAATTCCGGCCGGAGTATTCAAAACCGGTATAGACGATCATATCGAAATGATCAATCGGCAAATGATAGGTCTTAACGTGCGCCAACTCCGAGGAAGCCGGCGAAAAGCCAATTGAGATGCCGCCTTCTTCCTTGGCGCCGATAGCTGCCCAATAAGGCGCACCCGTTGTCGCCCCAGTCACGATAATTCCGTTCTGGCGGACAATCTCCCGGCCGAGCTCTTTGGTCATCTCCATTGCTCCATCGGCGCAACACTCGGTCCGCGCCGCGCCGGAAACGCAGATTTTGTATTTAAGATAACTTTTATTTATGTCGTCCATAATATTTTTTAATTTAACCTTCTTTATTTTAATCTAAAAAAATTAAAACGTCTATAAAAAGATTAAAGATCAACCGTCTCGCCAAGCCGCGGAATATAAGATTCAATCCCCAGTTCGTCCCTTATTAATCCGGCTAAAGTTTTACTGGATCCTTCTTCGCCCTGGACAACAAAAATCTTTTTCAGTCCCCGACCCCCATTTTGGCCGATTTGATGAGTCTTCTTAAAATGCTTCACCCAATTCATTAAAAATTGCTGATCCGCGTGCGCCGAGTAACCGGAGAGCCTTTCGATCTTAGCTTTTATTTCAACTTCCCTATCTAAAATTTCAACGCGTTTAGCTCCCTCCGAAATTTTCCGGCCAAGAGTTCCTTCAGCCTGATAAGTAATCAATAATAAAATATTCTTCGGATCACTCAAATACAAAAGCTCATGATGCATAATCCGCCCCCCTTGCGACATGCCCGAACCGGCAATGATAACTTTTGGCGGTGGAACATTATTTATTTTTTTTGAATCTTTTGAAGCTTCGGTAAATTCCAGTCCCGGAAATTTAAAAATATCGTCGCCGGAATCAAGATTCAAGATCGCTTCCTTATTATAATATTGCGGATATTTTTTATAAACTTGGGTAATTTTAATGGCCAGCGGGCTATCAATAAAAATCGGCAATCTTGGAATCCGATGATTCTCCGCCAAATTATTCAAATGATAAAGCAATTGCTGGGTGCGCTCCATGGCAAAACTGGGAATCATTAATACCCCGCCGCTAGCCACCGTATCCTCAATGGCATTTTCTACCACCTCTTGGCAGGTCGCCGCCGGCTCATGATTGCGATCGCCGTAAGTCGATTCGAGAATTATATAGTCAGCTTCGCCCAGAAAATCCGGTTCTCTCAACAACGGGACCGGCGGATTGCCCAGATCACCCGAAAAAATAATTTTTTTATCGTCCACTTCGACTTCAACAACCGCGGAGCCCAGGATATGGCCCGCTTCGTGATAAGTAAAACTGATATCTTTAACCGCCTTCGTTTTTTGATAGTAGTCGACCGGCACAAAATGCTCCATCACCTGTTCAACCTCTTGCTGACCGAAAAGCGGCACGACGCCTGCATGTTCGGCTTTTTCCATCAAAATTTTTACGCTGTCTTCTAAGATTAATCTGGTAAAATCAATGGTGGGCGGTGTGGCAAAAATCTTGCCTCGAAATCCCCCGGCAATTAATTGCGGCAAACGGCCAATATGGTCTAGATGAGAATGCGTAATTATCACGGCCTCAATTGTTTTCGGATCATAAGTAAATTTTTCCGCGTTTTTAGCTTCCAGCTCTTTTGGTCCCTGGAACAAGCCGCAATCAACCAAAATCCTTGAAGTTCCCGTTTCCAATAAATAGTTGGCGCCCGTGACAACACCAGCGCCGCCGCAAAAATGCAATTTTAGATTACTTGTCTTTACCATAAAAAATTACCGCCAATTTACTGCTATTCTTAATTTTAATTTTATCGACTTTCTGTTTTTGCCGATGGTGCCAAAGACTTGGCGTCCGATAGGCTGTTTTCCCCCGCCCCGCTCGAGCTGAAGAATAATTTTTCATGCTTAAATTATATCCTTTTAACAAATTTTGCGCTACTATTGACATAAAATTAAGGCCTTGTTACAATATTTATATAGTTCTTAAGATCTTTCCCGTTCAAACCACCCTTCATAAGGAGGCAGGCTATGGCTACGAAAAAGATCCAAGTTGACGCAACTGATGGAATCCGCTGTGTTCACTGCGGAACGCCTAATCCTGACCGAGGGGACGTTTGCGGCAATTGCGGGGAATATCCGTTTTTATGCGAAGGAGAAGAAGAAACTTTTCCTTTCAACCCTCGGCTGCTTCATAGAAATCAGGCGCCGGCAGAAACAAAAATAAGGTGAAAGAAGCCTTACTCTCCCCTGGTCCTGCTCAACCGAGCAGGACCTTTCTTTTTAAACCGTCCGCGAAAGGAGAAACAAAGATGAAAGAAGAAGGATTGCCTACCTTGTTTTTTGTTTATCCGGAAGACAAATTTTCCAATGACATCATCGTTCTCAACTCGGAGAAGGGCATCATTGATGCCAAGGAGACAAGGGTCCAGTATGAGAAAAAATTCCTGCGTGTTTGGGAAACCGGGCTGGATTCGCTAAAGCTCCTCTGGAAAAACAGAGTATCGATTCCGGGATTTAAATTCAAGGTATATGCCAACATCAACGACCGCGTCCAACTCTGGAAGCTGCTTGGCTCTCATAAAAAAGCCCGGGCAGCCAAAGCCAGAAAGGCTCTCAAAAAAATCGGTCAAAGAAGAATGGCCCAGAAACGGCAATCGCCGCCTGAATAAAAAACGACTGGATAATCGTTCTCGCCCCGCGCCAAACATCAAGCGCGGGTTTTTTATTGACTTGCCCAGTAAAAATCGCTACCATTAAAAACCATTCCGCAGCACCTTAACAATAAACACGGGCGGGCTTGACTTAGAGACTTTTAAAGCCATGGATTTAAGGGTCTCGACCTGCCAGTATCTGGCGGGGATGAAGTTTGACACACCAAAAGCCGGGCCTCTGTTTTGGCATCCGGTCACGCGCCTATCGGCCCGGCGCCAGGAATGTCTTTGTATCCGCCTACACCGCTACGACAAGCTTCGCGCTTTCAGCGGACAAAAGACATTCTTCCCGTCGTCCGCCAGACCCATTGTCGCATTCGTGGGTCCACGGAAGCCCGTCCGTGTTTTTTATTCTATGAGGAGGAGAAAAGAATGAGCGAAAAGAAAAAGAGAGAAAAAAATGTTCCTTGGAACGATTTGCCGAATTGCTTAAATTAGATTCGGCAGAATTATTGGAGATTGCCTATCATATCAAAGAGCACTATCAAACCTGGCACAAAGAAAAATCAGACGGCCGTCGACGCCGGATTGACGCACCCAGAAAACGCCTAAAAGAGATTCAGCATCTTTTGCTGGAAAAAATCTCCTTCTGCGTTTCAACTCAAGCGCACGGCGGTGTCAAAGGCAAATCCATCCGGACCAATGCTTTGGTCCACCGAAAAAGCCGGTACCTGCTCACTGTCGATCTGAAAGACGCTTATCCAACGGTCAACTCGAAAATGGTTTATGGTTTTTTCCGGCAAATGAATGCTTCCGCGCGGCTAGCCAGAGTTTTAACCAAATTAACGATTTTCCGCGACCAATTGCCCCAGGGTGCGCCAACCTCTTTGGCAATCTTCAACGCGCTCCTGGGAGCAAGCAATTTGCTGAACGTTGACTCGACTCTGAGCAAAGAAAAAATAAAAGGCCGCCCCGTGCACTACTCGCGCTACGTGGACGATCTGACTTTTAGCGCTAGCGTAAAAATTCCCAAGGATTTTCCGGATACTGTCGCCAAAAAACTGGCTCAGGCCGGCTTGAAGCTAAACCCGAGCAAAACCCGCTTTGGTTCGCTGAAACGTGGCACCCTGCGCGTAACCGGCGTCAATCTCGTTGACGGCCGGACAAAAATTCCGCCCAAAAAGATCCGCCATTTTCGCGGTTTGATCGGCCGAGCGGCAATGGACGGCCCCGTGTCCAGCGAACAAGTTTTTGGCATCATCGCCTATGCCATGGGAATCGAAAATAAAATTCCCAGCCAATTATTAAAACCCTTGATCAAATACCTGGAGAGAACTATCGTTCCCTGTCCCAAGGCTATCAGCCGGCAAATTAAAAAACAGCTGGCCAAATAAAAAATCCCTAACGGTTTCGTTGGGGATTTATTTTTTAGAGAGAGAGCGGGATCCGGACTCGAACCGGTACGGATGGACGCAAGAATTTTTAGAAATGATTTAAAGGACTACGCAGCCCCGTTCTTGCGTGACAACCCATCGAGGTTAAGGTTATGAGCCTTCCCCATAGGACCCCCTTCGTCTTCCCCGCTCTCTATTGGTCTTTTCAGATTTAGATACTAAATACTACCGCCTTGCTTTGCGGCCGTCAATTTTTTTAATTCTTCACGAGTAACTTCCCGGTCGTCCCAGCTTATTTTTTTATTCCCTTCGACATAAGTTTGCTCGGTTCCCTTGCCTAGAACTAAAACTACGTCTCCGGCCTGTGCCGATTTTAGCGCTTTGGCAATCGCCGCCCGCCGGTCTAAAATAATTTCCGGCTTGGTCTTTTTGCACCCCGCCGCAATTTCCCGGCAAATTTCGGCTGGGGATTCGTCATAAGGATCCTCGTTGCAGATAATTAAATAATCCGAGTTGTCCGAAGCTATTTTCCCCAGCTCCGGTCGTTTCCACTTATCGCGCCCGCCTCCCGCCGAACCGAAAACCGAGATAATTTTATTATGCGGCAATCCTCGGAATAATTTAAAAACTTTTTCATAAGAATCTGGCGTATGGGCCAGATCAACCACGACCGCAAAATCTTGTCCATCATTAATAGTTTCCAGCCGCCCCGGAATTGACTTAATTTTGCCTAGCGCCAAGCTGATCGTCTCCAATGAAACGCCGCAGGCCTGCCCGACACCCGCCGCCGCCGCACAATTATAAACGTTAAATTCGCCCAGCAGGCTGGTTCTAAATCCGACATTATTAATTTCAAATTCGCTGCCGTCGGCAGACAGCCGGACGTTCTTAGCGGCAAGAATCGACTGAAAATCAGAACTTGAAAATTGAGAATTATTTCTTAGCGCGTACCCGTGCCTATTTTTAACCTCGTAAGCTAAAAAATTCCGCACGTTTTCGTCATCCAGATTATAAACTCCGAAACTATTTTCATTTTTCGCCGCGGCTTCAAATAATTTTTCCTTGGCTTTTCTGTAGTTTTCAAATCCGCCATGCGCCTCCAAGTGCTCGGGGGCTAAATTCGTAAATACGGCGCCGGCAAAGCTGATAAATTTATGGCGATATTGCTTGATGCCTTCGCTCGTCACCTCTACCAGCGCATACTCGCAATTATTCCTTACCATTTGCGCCAAGGTTTTTTGAATAAAAAATCGGCCCGGCATTGTCATATGATACGGATTCATAACTTCTTTCTCGCCGTCGTTTATTGTCAAAGACGAGATCCAGCCTACCTTTTTTCCATCCTCCGCCAAAACTTTTCCGGCCAGCATGACAACTGTTGATTTTCCCTTTGTCCCCGTCACGCCGATGACTTTTAGCTTCCGCGATGGAAAGCCGTAAACTAAGGCCCCTAATAACGCCAGCTTCCAATGATAAACGCCAAACACCCATTCCGGAATTAATTTTTTAAGAAGTCTTTTCATTTATTTTTTCTTTAAGCTAAATTTTCTGGTACCGACTAAAATATCGTTAATATATATTTTAATTAAATAATCACCCGGCTCCGGAAAAACCATTTCCGTTATTTGATGCATAAATAGATGCTTGCCTTTTTCTTCTTTCTTCACCCGGCTACCAACGATTTCTTTCTCTCGGCCGTTGCAATCGATTTTTAAAACTTCTTCATGCTCCCCCTTGTCCAGTAAAGCTTCAACGAGCACGAACATTTCTTTATGGCGCACTGGGAAGCTAGGCGCGTTGATATTATCAAAAACGCCGAGAATGTCTATTTTGCCGTCCCGGCTCAAACTCGCCTTATCGCATAAAATTATAAAATTTAAAGAAGGAAGCATTTAAATTATCTTCTAACTTTTTGCACCAACTTATACAAAAAATACCATTTTACATCCAGCGGAAAGTCCCAATAACCGACATAATTCATTTCTTGTCCGCCAAAACCTTTTTTAAAACGAGTGAAACCTTCCCAACTCTTGCCGCGACGGTCCAAAGTCCGTTCATTAACGATCCCCCAGAAATCATACTCGACGCAATCGAGAGATTTGGCATATTTTATCTGTTCCCACTGCAATAAATGCGGTGCCATAGCTTCGCGGTACTCGCCGCTTGTGGCGCCATGCAAATAAGTCGCGCGCCGACCAAAAATTACCACGATATTAGAGGCAATCACCTTGCCTTCGTATTCGGCAACGAATAATTTAAACTTTATATTTTCGCTATTTATTTCCAGCTGTTTTCGGTAATATTCCCTGGGATGATGCTTGATTTCTTTGCGCTCGGAAGTTCCCTTATCAACCAACAAATAAAATTTTTCAAAATATTTATCAAAGTCACTATCTTGCGCGCTGATAATTTTTATCTGCACGCCTTTTTTCTGCGCCAAGCGAATATTATAGCGCCATTTTTCATGCATCTGCGACAGCAGTTCGTCTTCGGTTTTGGTTAGGCCTAAAATCTGAGTCTGCGAGGGCTCAATATCATAAGGCAATTGCTTGAAGCCTTCTTTTTTTAATTTTTCTTCAAATCCCCTCCCCGTTTCCCAACTCGGCCCCAAACGGAAAAAAATATTATTTTTATCTTTTATTTCTGTCTTGACTATGGCAATCAGTTCTTCCGTCTGCCAGCCGTTCATTATGGGCCCCCGCGGCGCGTACCAATAAAGCTTATTTACGCACGGTATTTTATATTCAATAAATTGCGATTGCCAGCCCTTGCCGCAAAATCTAAAAACGCGCCTGCCCGCGCGTTCCTGAAACTCGCCCCATTCCCAAGATTGCAAAAAACTTCCATCATTTTCCAGGGCAAATTTATCCCAATCCAACTTATTTAGTTTATCAAGCATATCCATATTATGATTAAAATTATATCCCAAAAAAACTCTTAGGACAAATAAAAAAGGGCCCTGGGGCCCTTAAAAAAACTCGGAGAAATTGCTTAAAAGAGTTTCCCTTGCCGCGCTCCAACCCTCCTGCCAGGCTCTGGCCGTATTATCGTTTGACTGACCCTTCTTTTCCTTGGGAGCCCTGCCTTTTTTCACGGCTTCGTAGAGGTAAGCGTTCCAGCCTTGTCCGGAAAAATATTCCTGGCAAGCTTCAGCGCTCGTCAGGGCCGGCAAGCGAATCTTAAACAATAACCGCAGCTTTTCGGCGCGGGCAACAGTCTCGTCGTAATGCCCTCCCCTCTTCTTTTTCAAAAACATCATTTCTTTTTTCAGTTCGTCCAGAAAATTGTTTCGCTCCCGCGCTTCCCGAAGAACCTCTCGCCTTTTTTGATCGGCCCGGATACGCCTAGTGTTCGGCACGCAAAAACTTAATTCCGAAGCGTCCAGATAATCCCTTTCTTCGTCGGCTAGAGAAAGATACCAACGAGAAAAAATGGCCCTTCTTTTAATTTTGCCAAGATTCGATTTCTCGTATACCTCAAAGCAGCGATCACGAAGCAGCCTGGTCTTTTCTCTTTCCATTTCCCGCCTCCCTTCCTTTTTTCTTTTTTATAAGAACCTTATTTTTTACCCAGCCTTTTCAATGCCTCTCGCACGCGGTTCTCTACGCCTTTAACTTCTAGCGGCACTTGCTTTATCGCTTCGCGAGCTTCGCTGATGCGATAGCCCAGAGTAACCAGGGCGTCAATAATTTCAATCTCGTCAATCATCGAAAATTTGTCGCCCGAAGCTTTAGACAATTTTTTGATTTTTGATTTCAGTTCAATCACGATTTTCTGCGCCACTTTCTTGCCGATCCCCGAAACCCGGCTTAAAATAGTTTCGTCTCCCAGAATAATTGCCTCTTGCAAATCATCCACCGTGGCGGAAGATAAAATTCCGGCTGCCGTCTTCGGCCCGATGCCGGAGATTGAAATTAGGAGCTCAAAGAGCTCGATTTCGGCGATGCCTAGAAAACCAAAAAGATCCCAAGCCGTTTCTTTCACCGATAAGAAAGTAAACAGCTTTACGGAACCGCCTATCTGTGGTATTTTTGAGAGTGTTTTCTCGCCGCACCAAACCTTATAGCCGACACCGCCGACTTCCAGGATAATCTGTTTTTCTCCTCGAAATGTGATTTTGCCTTCCAGGGATGAGATCATATTTGTTATTTGTATTTTACTCTGAAAAACAGCTAAAATCAAATAAAAAAGGGATCCGTCAAAATAGCGAATCCCCCGACTTTCCCTGAATGAACAGCCTCACGTAAATTCCGCCAAACCGGCAGCCAGATTCTTGATGCGCGGAAGCATCGCCTCCGCCGGCATAAGCCGCCGGAATCCCGCAAAACCCGAATGCACGTTTTTAGAGTCACCGATGAAAGAAACATCCACAAAGTGCACGGCGCCAATGAATTCCTTGTCCGCCAACCTTTTTTGCGGCATCCAGGAACTCCAAATCAGCAAAACGCGGGTGTAATCAAATTCTCTTTGCGGACCGCAAAGAACGATGCCTATGTCCCGGTTTTTGGTCTTGAACTTATTGATCTCCACCTCCTCTTTCTCGACCATTTCCACCAAGTCCCCCCTGACCAGCTGTAAAGACTTGGCCGTGCCATATATTTTCTTCTTCATAGCGCAAACCCTCCTTATTAGTGAACGCTCTATTGAATTTATTAGGTACGACAAAAACTTCTCGTTTAATAGATAAATCTAATCAAAACATAACAAGAAGTCAAGAAAATGCCATTATTTAAACTCCAATCTCCTTTTCGGCCAACCGGCGACCAGCCAGCCGCCATTGCCAAGCTGGTCAAAAATCTCAATTCTGGCGTCAAAGACCAGACGCTGCTTGGCGTTACCGGTAGCGGAAAAACCTTTACGATTGCCAACGTTATCAGCCAGCTGCAAAAACCGGCTCTTATAATTTCTCATAATAAAACTCTGGCCGCCCAGCTCTATCAGGAATTCAAAGAGTTTTTTCCGCAAAATTCAGTCAATTATTTTGTGTCCTACTACGACTACTATCAGCCCGAAGCCTATATTCCGCAAACCGACACCTACATCGAAAAAGATGCCAAGATCAATCAGGAGATTGACCGCCTGCGCCACGCGGCGGCCCAGAACGTGCTCTCCCGCCCGGATACGATTATTGTCGCCTCGGTTTCTTGCATTTACAACATCGGCTTGCCCAGCTCTTATTTAGAATTAAGCATCGTGCTGAAGGTTGGCCAAATAATTTCTCGGCAACAATTATTGCGCCAGCTAACCGACTTGCAATACGAAAGAAAAGACATTAATTTTGCCCGCGGCTGTTTTCGCGTCCGCGGCGAAAGCGTTGAGATATGGCCAGCCACCGGCGAGAATATCATCAAGATAGAGCTCAAGGGAAATGAGATTAGCGCCATTTTAAATCGACAAACCCAAATGACCCGTGATCTCTTTATTAAAAGAGAGCAAGCGGAAGAGCTTATCAGAATCTATCCGGCAAAATTCTGGGTCGCCTCAAAAGACAATCTTAAGCTGGCCGCGCTTAATATTAAAAAAGAGTTGGACGAACAATTAGCCAGACTAAAAAAAACCAATAAAATATTGGAAGCCGAACGGCTCCGCCGGCGAACCAATTATGATCTGGAAATGATGCGCGAAGTCGGTTACTGCCACGGCATTGAAAACTATTCGCGCCACCTGGAATTTCGTCCGGCCGGCACGCCGCCTTATTCTCTTCTTGATTATTATCTCGCCCCCCTTGATGAGAAAAAGAAGAGAGACTTTTTGCTTTTTATCGACGAAGCCCATATGACCATACCGCAAATCGGCGCAATGTACGAAGGCGACAAAGCCAGGAAGCAAACCCTGATTGATTTTGGTTTTCGCCTGCCGTCCGCCCTGGATAATCGACCTCTAAAATTTACTGAATTCGAAAAAAAGATCGGCCAGACAATTTATGTTTCCGCCACTCCGGGCAAGTACGAGATTGCCCGATCAGGGGAAAAAGTCGTTGAACAGCTTATCCGCCCGACCAGCCTGCTTGATCCCAAACTTTCGATCCGGCCGACCGCCAACCAAATTCCCGATTTAATAAGAGAAATAAAAAAACGGGTCGCAAAAAAACAGCGGGTACTGATTACCACGCTAACCAAGCGCATGGCGGAAGATCTGTCCGACTTTCTGAAAGACGAGAAAATAAAGAATCATTTTTTACATTCAGAAATTAAAACCATGGAACGGCCAGAAATTTTAAAAAAATTCCGGGAAGGAGCTTATGACGTAATCGTCGGCGTGAATCTGTTAAGGGAAGGGCTGGACCTGCCCGAGGTTTCATTGGTCGTTATTTTAGACGCCGATAAAGAAGGATTCTTGCGCGGCGAGACTGCTCTGATTCAGACTATTGGACGCGCTTCGCGGCACCTGGAAGGCGAGGCCATAATGTACGCCGACAAAATTACCCGCTCAATGAAATATGCTATTGATGAAACTAACCGCCGCCGCCAAACTCAGGAAAGATACAACCAGGAGCACCAACTGGTCCCTCGAGCCATTGAGAAAAATATCCGCGCCAGCATTGTTGATATGCCCAAAGATGCCGAAATTGGAAACAAAGCCAAAGACAACCAGGAATATCTCAAAGAATACCTGCGCGAACTCAAATTAAAGATGGAAATGGCCAATCGAAACCTGCAATTTGATGAAGCCGCCAGCATTAAAGAAGAGATAGAAAAAATCAAGAAAGTTGCCAAAAAATAATTTTTATGCTATATTTTCTTCAACCTCTCAACGAAGTAAAAAATCAATAAACTGAAAAATTAAAAATATGCCAATTAAAGAATCAGCTAAGAAAGAGTTACGCAAAGCTGCCAAGCGCCGGGTATTTAATCTCGCGCGGCAAAAAGAGATGAAAGACTCGCTAAAGAAAGCCAAGAAGCTCATTGCCAACGGCAAAAAAGACGAGGCTAAAAAATTAATTTCCGCTACTTACCAGGCCATCGATAAAGCTGCCCAGCGTGGCATCATAAAAAAGAACGCTGCCGCCAGAAAGAAATCACGGCTAATGAAAGCGCTGAATAAGTAATTTTATTTTGTAGATCCGGACAAAAAACCGCCCCGACGATAGTCGAGAGGCGGTTTTTGATTTTACGATTTTGACTAACTCGCTATTTCGCCTACTGCCAAGTCCAGCGCTACCAGCGAATCAATGCGACCGGTTTTTATGGCAATATCCAGTTCCAATAAGCGCTCATAAATTTTTTTCAGCGCTATCAAGCTGAATCCCCGGCTTTGCTCGAAGCTTTTTCGCAAAACGTAGGGGTGCAGCTTTATGCTCTTAGCCAAAGAAGGCAGCTGGGTTCCGCGCTCAACTTCGCTTTTCACTAAAAGCAAATTCCTGAACTGATAAACCAGCATGGAGAGCAAATAAATTTCTGACTCTCCTTCGGCCAGGTGCCGGTGCAGAAGAGACAAAGCCAGCGGCTTATTGCGCATCGCCAAAGCATCGACGGTTTTAAAAATATCATTCTCTATTTTTGCGCCGACTAGCTCGTCAACGTCAGCCGATAAAATTGATTTTCCCTTCCGATAGCTGACTAATTTGTCTATTTCGCTGCTTAGGCGCCACAAATCCGAACCGACAAACATCGCTAATTTTTTAACCGCCATCGAGTCTATTTGCCCGTCCCTTTCTTCAACTTGTTTTTTTATCCAAACCTCTAATTTCGCCCCACTCAAAAAATTAAATTCTTCCGCGCTAACCGCCTTACCAGTTAGCTTTTTGAATAAATCTCTGTTCTCTTTTAAAACATAATCCCGGCTCTTTTTTTCCGGCGATCTTTCCAATTTTTGTCCGATAACCAAAAAATTTTCCGTGGTTTTTAGAAGACCGCTAGGTTCAAGGTAACTTACAAATTTTTCTTTTATCTCTTTCGCAATGCCAAAAAGATCTTCAACCACCGCTAATTTTTTTTCAGCAAACATGGAATAGGAATCAAAAAAGTTTTTCAGCTTATCCCATTCCCCTTCTTGGGCCAGGTCAAAATGGCCAAAGTTGAAACCGCTCCTATGTTTCGCCTGATATTCTGCCACAACCGAATTGATTTTTTGCTTTAGGCGAAAATCATCTTCGCCGTATAAAAAATAAACCATAATAATATATCCGTCCCTACTTCCAGGTTATTTTCTGGTCCATCTGAACCACTTCCACCCAAATTTGTCCGGGCACAAATTTTATTTCTTCTCCCGCGTTATCATAAAAATATAATTTTTTTGTCTGATCGCCGGCTTCTTTTTTCCAGGTACCAAAAACCTCTTCGCCGTTGCGATAAATTTGTGCCCGGCCGGAACCCGTCACATCCACGTCGTTATACTGCCCTTCAATCTGCCGCGAAACAGTAACCATGGCCACGACATTTTTAGCGGCCACCTGCTGATTATTGTTTCTGTCAATTTCTTTTGTATCGTTCCGCCATCGCAAATATGAATTGCTCGCCGGGTTATAAATGTATTTAACCTGATAAGCGCCCGAGAAACCAATCCACAACGTTTTAGTCGTGGTGGCGCTGCTGGCCGGGACTTTATCAAAAAACAGATAGCTGCCTTCCTCTCCATTAGTGCGATAACTCGATTTTTTAGCCGCTTCCGACAATCGAGAATACGAGGTAAAGCCATCATGCGGCGCCACGATTCCGGATTTTCTAAAAAAAGAATTATAGGGATTTTTCAATGCGTCGAGATTGTCAATGATTCCCTTGTTTAATTTATCCAGCGCAAAGTGCGAACCGCCCCAGTGGGCGAAAATCGCGTCCAGCCCTCGCGCCAATTCGATATAGTCGTGACGAGCCGAACGGACCGAACCGATTTCTTTGGGCGAGTTACAAACAAAAACCGCCATCAATCTGGTTATGCTGCCGGTAATTACCGGCATATTAAAAACCATATCGGCTTCCGACAGCCCGGCGAGAGGACGCGCCACCGGGTCCCCTGCCAGTATAACAGCAATCGGCCGTCGCTTCGCATTGGCGCAGGCCAAACCGCTTAACGGACTTTTCAGCTCTACTTCCGGAGGCACCGACGGCAAACCAGAGACAGGAGGACTGGCTGTGCCGTTGTTAGAAATGCTAATTGACTTTCCCCTGCCCTGAATCAGATATCCGCCAAAACCAAGCAGGACAATAGATAAAACCAGCGGCAAAAATTTTTTAATTTTACGCTTCAGCGTCATTTGTTTAAATTATTATTTTATTAGTCTCTCCCCAATTGTCCCCGACTTCAAAGTCGACTCGCAACGACACGGCCAATTGATAAATATTTTCCATAATCTTTTTTATCTCTAAGGCCGCTTTTTTAACTTCGTCTTCTGCCACCTCAAAAACCAATTCGTCGTGAACCTGCAGCAGCATTTTGCTGTTAGCCGCCAGCCATTCGTTTTTAGCAATACTGACCATCGCCATCTTCAATAAATCGGCAGCGGTTCCCTGAACCGGCATGTTAACGGCTGCCCGTTCGGCGGCTTGGCGCAAATTCCAAGCCGAAGAATTAATTTCTGGAATAAATCGCTTACGGCCAAACAGCGTTTCTACAAAACCGTTTTTGGCTGCGGCCTGGCGACTCTTTTCCAAATAATTAGCCACTCCGGAAAATTTCTCAAAATATTTTTTTATGAAATCCCTAGCTTTGCCGTAGTCAATGCCGGCCGCTTCGGCAAAACCATGGCTTCCCATACCATAAATTACTCCAAAATTCAGAACCTTAGCCATGCGCCGCGCTTCTGAATTAACTTCACCGGCGTCAATCCCCAAGACCTCCGCTGCCGTAGCCGCATGAATATCCTTACCCTCGCTGAAAGCCTTAATCATTTCTTTATCTTCGGACAACGAAGCCACAACCCGCAACTCAATCTGAGAGTAATCAGCTGATAATAATTTAAAACCGGTTTCCGCGACAAAAGCTTTGCGGATTTCTCGGCCGAGTTCAGTTTTAATCGGAATGTTTTGCAGATTAGGATTTTTTGACGACAGCCGCCCCGTAGTTGTTCCCAACTGGTCAAAAGTGGTATGCAAACGGTCGTCGCCAGCCACCAGTTCCGGCAAAGTATCGACATAGGTATTTTTCAATTTAGCCAATTCCCGATATTCCAAAATCAAATCCACCACCTCGTGTTCACCGCGCAGCTTATTCAATTCCGAAGCCGCCGTGGAGATGACTTTGCCTGGCGTTTTTTTGAGGCCCTTGATTTGCAAGTTGAGCCGGGTAAATAGAATTTCCGACAACTGCTGCGGCGAATTGATATTGAATTCTACGCCGGATAATTTATAGATTTTTGTTTCCAGTATTTTTATTTTTTGGCCAAAGCTATTACTCAGTTTTTTCAAATATTCTTTATCTATCTTGATGCCCGTCTGCTGCATTTTTAAAAGCACCGGCGCTAGCGCTTTCTCAATTTCGTAAACTTCTCGCGACAAGACCCCTTGTTCGCGCGCTTGCTCGATCTTTTCCAAAACCGTCTGATTATCACCAAGCAAGCGGCCTTGCCGAGGATCGACTTTTTCTATTTTTTTATCACCCGATGACTTTCCCGATTCTTTGGGCGGGATATTACTTTCATCAACGAAGGCCAGTCTATTTATCAGACTGAAGAAACCAAGCTCCTTAAAGAGTTCAATCACTTTTTGCCTATCAAAATCCTGCGTGACGGCTGCTTTTAAATTGAACTTAATCGGCACATCCTGTTTAATGGTCGCCAGATACTTGCTAAAAAATGCCTGTTCTTTATTTTCGATCAGCTTATCCGCCAGTTTTTTATTCTTTCCGCCCAAAGCAAACCCGTTTTTAGCAGCGATCTTTGACTTAGGATTTTCTATTTCTTCGTATAACTTTTCCAGACTGCCAAAATCCCTAAGCAAAGAAATAGCCGTTTTTTCGCCTACTCCCGGCACGCCGGGAATATTATCCGACGGATCACCCTTAAGCCCCCGATAGTCGTTCATTTGGGAGGGAGATAAACCCTCAAAACGCGCCCGCACGGCCGCTTCATCATAAATAACGGTTTCTTTAATACTTTTTTTCAAAGTGTAAATACTAACCTGATTGTTCACCAGCTGCAAGGTATCCAGGTCGCCCGTTACAATCAGCACTTTCACTTTTTTACTCGCCTGCCTGGCTAGCGTCCCAATTACATCATCGGCCTCAAAACCCTCCTTCTCAAAAATTGGAATATTAAAGGCCGTCAACACGTCTTTGACGCGTTTTATTTGAGCATAAAGCTCGTCCGGCGCTTTCACGCGCGTCGCTTTGTAATCGTCAAACTCCTTGTGGCGAAACGTCGGCGCCGCCATATCAAAAGTGGCCGTGATATAATCCGGCCTTAAATCCTTTAAAACTTTTAGCAGAATAGAGGAAAACCCAAAAACTGCGTTGACAAGCTCTCCCTTGCCGGTCGAAAGCGGCGGCAAAGCGTGGTAGGCACGATGAACAAGAGCGTGGCCGTCGATGAGAATCAGAGTTTTATTTTTTGTCTTACCGGGCATTAAATAATTTTAAATTATCAATAATAATCTAATTTTTAAAATCTGCATTTGAAATTTTTATTTTCCGTTTATCTTCTCCTCCGTGCTCAAGTGTCAGCCAAACCGAATCTGGCGGCAAGTCTTTTTTAATCCGCTCCGCCCACTCAATAACCACTAAATTTTTTTGCTTGCTTACGATTTCCTTAAAAATTAAAAGGTCCAGATCACCGGCGCTCTCAATTCGATAACAATCCAAATGATAAAAATCACTGAACGGTTCCGTCGCCGGAAGACTAAAATGCTTCATGATAACAAAGGTCGGACTCAAAATCCGTTCTTCAATTTTTAGAGCCCGGCCCAAGCCTTGAATAAAGGTTGTCTTGCCCGCTCCCAGATTTCCTTCCAGCGCCAAAACCAAAGCACCGCTGTGCGGCATTTTTATCAGTCGACTTACTAGCTCTTCGGCCAATCGCTGCGTCTCTTCGAAATTTTTTGTAATAAATTCCATCTCCTATTTTTATTATTATACTTCAAAACCGGCTATATTAGAATAAACCAAAATATTAATTTTGCCAAAGAAAAAAGCCGAACAGGTTTACCCATTCGGCTTTCGTTTTGAATAAAGAACTTCTTCGTCAGTGCCAAGAGTTTGACAACTGGCTGTAATATTCCGAGAAGTCCCAGTCGCCCACCGAAACTTCGCGGCTCCACCCGGATGGATAGATATTAACGGATCTTTTTTTGATTCCGATACTTTGCCAGCCCGAAATCGTCGGCTCCCACCCGGCGACGTAAATCGTCTGCGCGCCGAAATCGGGGAAATTAAAGGCCCGACCTTCTTCCGGGCCAAGCTCAAAGTCTGGTTGACCAAGCGGTTTTTTCCCTATCCAGAGCTTCAGACGAAGCCTCTTTGAATAGTTTTGAAAGATTGCCCTGGTTCCGTCTGGCTGCCAGCTTCCTGGATCAAGCGATTGGAGAGCCCGCGAATCGCTAATCATCGACGACGGCTGATGAATCTTGACCGGTTCTAAATAGAAGCAGCCGGTCAAAATCATTGCGGGCAAGACTAACGCGAGAAAGGATATTTTTTTCATTAATCACCTCCCGTAAGCCGCATTAGTCAACCCGTTGGCAATAGCTGCGCCCAGCGGCCGCAAATCCAGATCGATTTGAACATTTGACGACTGAACGCTGGTCGGCTGGCGAAGCAACTGAACCAACGCGGCACAGCTCACTTCCCGTTGAATCGGCGTAACGCTGACGTAAGTCTGGGCGTAGGGGTTGTCGCCGGTTCGATAGAATTGGAAATTCGGCCGGCTCTTGCCGCCAAAAACTCCGATAATTCGAGAGGCCACCACAAAGTTGAAATTTCTAGGCAGCATAACCTGGCTATACCCATACCAATTGTTTTCCGAGTGGGCACCGTCTACTCTGTAGCAAACGAACGCCGGACGAGAATACATCCAGCCGCCGTGCCGCGAATCCGGAATAAGCTGCACCGAAGTCGACCCTTCGAAAAAACAAACTTCTTGCGACAGCAAATCCGGGTTTTGAATGTGCACCGGGACAAATCCCGCCGGAACGACATTGCTTTTCGGCAAAGTCGAAACCATTCCCGACGAATTTCTTATTGCCGCCCCGCCGCAACCGACCATGAACATAACGGCCACCGCCAGCATTATTATCCTTTTCATGACTAGCCCTCCTTATATTCTAAGCTATTTTATTGTTAAGATTCTGTCTTTTGCCCCCTATTAAAGCCATTTCAATTCCACCCATATTATACCAAATATGTAGTTTTTGTCAAGGTATTGACCCCTCGATTTAATTGCGCTAAATTATCATAACGTTTACGAATTAATCGTCCTGCTACGCAGGACTTTATTGAAAATCTATTTTTTATGCTCTCTCCCCTGCAACAAGCCGTCGAGGCTCTCAAAAAAAACAACCGGCTTTTGATTGTGCTGCCCGAAAACCTGAACGGCGACGCTCTGGGTTGCGCGCTGGCCCTGGAAGAAGCCCTAAAAAATTCTGGCAAGAAAATTGATATCGTCTGCTCCGAAGATATACCAGAAAGACTAAAATTCGTACCCGGACAGGAAAAAATAAAAAAGAAAATAACCGCCTGGCAAGATTTTATTATTTCTGTTAATACCGCCGTCAATAAAATCTCCCGCCTGCGCTACGAAAATGAAAACGGAATTTTAAAAATTTTCTTAACGGCCCCCGGAAAAGTAGAAGAAAAAGATATTCGTCTTGAACCGGGCCAGTTTTTTTTCGATTTAATCATCACTATCGACGCGCCCGACCTCGAATCGCTGGGGCCGGCCTTTGAAGAAAACACCGAATTTTTTTTCGGCAAACCGACTTTAAATATTGACCATAAGGCCAGTAACGAACATTTCGGCGAAATTAATTTAGTCCAGCCAACCGCCGCCGCCTGTGCCGAGATAGTCAACGAATTGATTGGCGGCCTCGGCCTGGCGGCTAACGAGAAGATCGCGACGCTGCTCCTTGGCGGCCTAATTATTAAAACCCGCAGCTTTCAAAATAACCGAACCACCCCGCAATCGCTGGCCCTGGCTTCCAACCTGGTTAATCAGGGCGCTGACCAAGAAAAAATCGTCCAACAACTTTTTAGGACCAAACCGCTCGGCCAACTTCGACTTTGGGGACGGCTACTGAGCCGGTTGGATTTCGACGAACAAAAAAAGATTGCTTGGATTTTAATTACGCCGGAAGACTTCGCCGCCACCGAAACGTCGGCGAAAGACGTTACTTTTATCCTCGAAGAAACCCTGGAAACCTTTCCCCAGATAAATTTAATTCTGGTTCTCTGGCCGGAAGAAAATAACGGTTTCTGCCTTCTGGCCCAGGCCAAACAGATAGAGCTTCTCCAAAAAATAAATACCGAATTGGCCGGAAATATTAAAGGCGATAAGTTATTTATTAAAAATTCGACCGCTCAACCCGCCAGCCTCCGGGAAAAAATCAGCGCCTTGCTAGATTCTAACGGATAGCTTAAAATAAAGAGTATTAAACTCTGTATTTTTTGCATGGCTAAATCTCGCTCAAAAAAACCCACCGCCGAAGAGACGTTAAAAGAAAAAGTTTCTGAAGTTTTGCAACACGAGCAAGAAGAACGGGCTAAACAATTGGCCGCTAGACTTGGCTTGCCTTATATCGATATCACCACGATTCCGGTCGATACCGACGCGTTAACGACGTTAACCGAAGAAGAGGCCAAAAGCGGCAAGATGGCCATCATTCAAAAAAACGAAGGCAATTTTAAAATTATTGTCCAGGATCCAACCCTGCCGGCAACTCAAGCCCAGCTTAAGAAACTCGAGGACGGCGGCGCCAAATGCCAACTTTTCGTTTGCTCGCCGCGCAGCCTGAAAAAAGCCATCGACCGACAAAACACAATTGACGAAGACGAAAAAAGCGTCAGCGGACAGATCATCATCAGCAAGGAAAGACTTCGGACTCTTCAGGAAAGACTAAAATCGATCGAAGACATAAAAAAAGCCCTAGAAGAGCTACCCGAAGACGCCGCGACAAATTTCTTAGAAAATATTATTGTCGGGGCGCTGCAAACTGATACTTCTGATATCCACCTGGAAAGCCGAGAGGAAAATGCTCTTTTCCGATACCGCATCGACGGTATTTTACATGATGTCTTTTTCTTGTCTCTGAAGATTTATCAGCTGGTAATTTCCCGGCTGAAACTAATGTCCGGCATGGTTTTGAATGTTCATGACCGGGCGCAAGACGGCCGCTTTACCATCCGCCTAGACGAATTAGAAATCGAGGTTCGCTCTTCGATTATTCCCGGACCGGCCGGAGAAAACGTCGTTATGCGTATATTAAATCCAAAGAATATCAATTTGAGCATCAAGGATCTGGGTTTTCGCGAAGACGCTTATCAGTTCATAAAAAAAGAAATCGTACGGCCAAACGGGATGATTGTCACTACCGGGCCGACCGGTTCGGGGAAGACAACGGCTCTTTATGCTTTTTTGAAAGAAGTGACCGATCCGGAAATAAAAATCATTACCCTGGAAGATCCGGTCGAATATCATCTGCTGGGCGTGACCCAAACCCAAGTTGAGGCCGACCGCGGCTATACTTTTGCGGCGGGACTGCGCGCTATCTTGCGCCAAGATCCAGACGTTGTTCTGGTCGGAGAAATTCGCGACCAGGAGACCGCCGATATTGCTATTCAAGCCGCCTTGACCGGCCATATCGTTTTTTCCACGCTCCACACCAACGACGCAGCCGGCGCCATTCCGCGCTTTATTGATATGGGCGCCAATCCCACCTCTCTTTCGGCCGCCCTAATTGACATTATGGCCCAAAGACTTTTGCGACGCGTTTGTTCCGGCTGCAAAGAAGAGTACGATCCAACGGCTGAAGAATTAGCTAAAATAAAAAAGGTTTTTGACACCCTGCCAAAAACCGTAACCGCTCCCGATATTTCCAAACCCTTCAAACTGGCCCGCGGCAAGGGCTGCTCAAAATGCAATAACACCGGCTACAAGGGTCGAGTCGGAGTCTATGAAATAATTCCCGTCGATCCGGAAATTGAAAAATTAATTACCAAATCACCTTCCCACGCAGAGATCCTAGAAGTAATCAAGCAAAAAGGCTTTATTTCGATGTATGACGACGGCATTATTAAGGTCGTAAATAAAATGACCACCATTGAGGAAGTTGAGGATATTGTCGGGACTCGTTAAGAAAGATAGAAACCGGTAAAAATCAGCCGATAGAGTCCACTGAAAACAAAAAAATTCCCTTAGAACTGCAGGTAATCTTCTCGTGTCAGGCACGAGAGTAAAGATTTTGCCAAGGAGAAATCCAGCCGCAGCCAAATCATCCTGATATTTAAACAAAACCCCGCCAAGACCCTAATTATTAAAAGAGGCCTTTATCACCTACAGATCTAAAAGAATTTTAAAAAGGGCTCCTTGCCCGATTTATTAGGTTATCACGAGTTAAAATCTTTGTCAAGAGGAGGGCAGAAATAATCGCTGATCTAACCGTTTTTACGCTTATGCTAACTGATCCTATCGCCAAAGAAGAAGACCTGGGAGCCGATCTGACACTGCGCCCGCAAGGCTTTAAAGAATACCAGGGACAAGAGAAAACTAAAGAAAGCTTAGCCGTTTTAATCGAGGCCGCTCGTCAAAGAAAAGAACCAATCGAGCACGTTCTACTTTGCGGAGCAGCCGGGCTCGGCAAAACAACCCTGGCCAATATTATCGCCAAAGAAATGGGCGTCGGTATGAAAATTACCTCCGGCCCAGCGATTGAACGCGTTGGCGACCTGGGCTCTATTTTAACCAATCTGTCCAATGGAGACATTCTTTTTATCGACGAAGTTCATCGCTTGAATAAACTAGTCGAGGAGGTTCTCTACCCAGCCATGGAAGACTTTCGGCTGGATATCGTAATCGGCAAAGGGCCGTCGGCCCGAACGCTGCAAATTGACTTGCCGCACTTTACTTTAATTTCGGCCACCACTCGACCCGGACTTTTATCATCCCCTCTTCGCTCGCGCTTTGGCATAACGTTTCGTTTGGATTTTTATAAAATCGAGGAGATTGAAAAAATTATCCACCGCTCTTCCCGAATTTTAGATATTAAAATAGACAAGGACGCCGCCCAAATTATCGCCAGGTCTGCTCGCTCGACTCCTCGCGTAGCCAACCGATTACTCAAACGCGTTCGCGACTTTGCGCAAGTCAAAGGCGATGGCTATATTAACGCTCAGTTAGCCCGTGAGGCGCTAGCGATGCTCGAAGTTGATGACTTGGGCCTTGAGCCGATTGACCGCCAGATTATCAGAGCAATTATTGAAAAATTTGATGGCGGCCCCGTTGGCCTGCAGGCTCTTGCCGCCACAGTCAACGAAGAGACCGATACGATCGAAGATGTTTATGAGCCCTATCTAATGCAGCTTGGCTTCATTAATCGCACTCCGCGCGGCCGAACCGCCACCCGACTCGCCTTTGAGCGATTTGGCTTTAAGTATCCGGAAGACTCACAGAACAAATTGATTTAACATGAATATACTCATAGTTGACAACGGGACAACTAGACTAGCGGAAATAAAATTACTGCTTCAAAAAGATAATATTAAAACTATTAATTTTGGCCGGATTTCTTCAGAAAACATTGAAAATTTCGATTTAATAATTCTTTCGGGAGGTAGTCAATTTCCAGTTTTTGGCAATGAAACGCTCTATAAAGACGAAATTGATTTAATTAAAAAAAGCACCAAACCCATAATCGGCATCTGCTTGGGATTTGAGCTGATAGGCTACGCTTATGGTGCCGAACTCATCGAAATAGAAAAGAAAGAAAATGGAATAATCAACCTGCGGACCGCAAGGTCAAACCAGATATTCAAAAATTTACCGAATTTCTACGTATACGAAGCCCATCGATGGGCAATAAAAAAATTACCGGCGGATTTAGTTGAGTTAGCAAGATCGAAGGACGGAATTGAAGTGATTAAACACAGAAGTCGAAAATTGTATGGTTTTCAGTTTCACCCCGAAATGGTTACCGAGAAGACCTGCGGAGATGAAATATTCAATAATTTATTAAATATTCTAAAATAAAATCTTAAAAGCCGTTCCCATATAACACGACGCAAAGATTGCTCTAATCTACTCTCCGTGTCCTCTCGGTTATTAAACTTTTTAATAATAAAGCATAAAACCGCCAGCCGCTTGGTTATTTTTTTAATTTTGACGGCTTTTTTTGTTTGGCCTAAAATAGTTTTTGGACAGATTGTTATTAATGAAATTATGTATGACCTCAAAGACGGGACCGACGATGGCCATGAATGGATCGAACTCTATAATAACGGCCCTTTGGACATTGATTTAACCGGCGGAAAAATAAATGACGGAGACAACGATACTAATCATGGTTTTAACACGACAATCGCCAAAACTCCAAGCCGCGGCTCATTAATAATTCCGGCCGACGGTTTTATAATTTTAGCTGACGATAGCGCTAAAATCGCGTATGACATATCAGACTACCAAGGAAGTATTATAGATACGGTTTTTAACCTGAAAAACACTGCCGGACAATTGAAAATTATTGATAAGGATAACCTCGTATTAGCCTCTCTAGGTTACAACAAAGACCTGGGGGCAGCGGGTAATGGCCGAACGCTGGAGTGGGACGGGACGGTACTGAAAGAAAGTACCGTTGACGGCGGCACGCCCGGACGGACAAACAGCATTCTGTCGCTCGCCAGCCTTGGTCCCGCACCGCCAGACCCGCCTGCAACGGCAACCGCTACGACGCCATCGCCCGACGCAGCTATCCAGACTTTTGACTACTCGCAAAATATTTTAATCAATGAATTTTTGCCCTGGCCCAATGAGAACGAAAAAGAATGGGTAGAGTTACTCAATGCCGGCTCATCAGCTGTAAATTTAAGCGGCTGGCAAATTGATGATGCGGATAATTCCACTTCGCCACAGGTTATTCCCGAAAACACCATAATTTATCCTAATGGATTTTTAATTATTTCGTTTAATAAATCAACACTTAATAATGACGGCGACAAAGTTAGACTTCTTTGGCCGGATAACCAGACAGTCCACGCGGTTTCTTACGATAAAGCTAAACAAAATCAAGCGGTGGCAAAATTTGATAACGGCTGGCTCTGGACCAACCAGCCGACGCCGGGAAGCGTTAATAAAAAATCCGCTGCCAAAAATAATGAATCGACCGCTCTGGCTATTGCGACTAAAAAAATTAATCCGGTTGAAGAAAGCGTCGCGCCAACCGCCAGCTCGATGCCAAACAAAAAGTCACCGGCCGCGCAAACAGCCACTGACCCAAGACCAATCGCCTCCCCCGCCAGTCAATCATCCGACAATCCAGAAAAAATAAATTTATCAGCATCCATCGACGAACCGATTAAAGAAAATCCTAAAATAATTTCTGTTTTAAGCTTAATCGGCGTTATCCTGCTGGCAAGTCTGGCTGCCGGTGCCTTAATTTATTTCCGACGGCAAAAACAGATTGACATTGAAGGAGCGGATGATTAAGATGAAAACGATCACTAATAACTAACTGTAAAAAAATATGAGCGGGCATAGCAAATGGTCTCAGATTAAACACAAAAAAGCCATCACCGACGTCAAAAAAGGAAAAGTTTTTAGCAAGCTGGTGCGGCTTATTTCTGTCGCCGCCCGCGCTAAAGGCAAAGATCCCGAAACCAATCCAACGCTGCGAATGCTTATTGAAAAGGCGCGTTCTATAAATATGCCGATTGAAAACGTCGAGCGCGCTATCGCCAAGGGTGCGGGTGAACTGGAGGGCTCCCAAATTGAGGAATTTACACTTGAGGCCTATGGGCCAGGCGGTTCAGCTTTAATAATTGAGGGAACGACTGATAATAATAATCGCTCAATTTCTGAAATTAAATTTTTGCTGAGCGAACACGAGGGCAAGTTGGCTAACCCCGGTTCGGTGCTATGGCTATTTGACCGATACGGATTAATCACCATAAAAAAAACTCCGACCGCCAAAAAAGACGAACTGGAACTTATGGCTATCGATAGCGGTGCCGAAGATATTAAGTGGCCAGACGAAGAGACTTTAGAAATTTACACCAAACCAGAAGAATTAGAAAAAATTAAAAAATCATTATCCGAAAAAAACATTAAGGCCGACGAAAGCGCCCTAGTCTGGATACCCAAAAACGAGACTCTCTTGGAAGACCAAAAAGACAAAGAGCGCCTAGAAAAATTATTTGAAGCGCTAGACGACAACGAAGACGTAAGCGAGGTCTATACAAATGCAAATTTATAAAAATGCTAATTCTCGGTATCGATCCGGGCACGGTTGCCATCGGCCTTGGTCTAATTGAATATAAAAATAAAAAAGCCGCGTTGGTGGCCTTTGACTGCTTAACGACCAACCCCAAAGAAACAACGGCTCAGCGGCTGGAGGATCTTTATAAAAAATTAACTGATTTTATAAAAAAACATAAACCCGAAATTATCACCGTCGAAGATCTTTTCTTTTTTAAAAATCTAAAAACTGCAATCAAGGTCAGCCAGGCCAGAGGCGTTATTTTGTTGGCGGCCAGCCAGCAAAAAATTACGATTTTTGAATATACGCCGCTTCAGATAAAACAAGCTCTAACCGGTTATGGCCGGGCGGACAAAAACCAAGTTCAACAGATGGTTAAGGCCGTCCTGGGCCTTAAAGAAATTCCTCAGCCCGACGATGCTGCCGACGCCTTAGCCGCCGCGATCTGCTGCGCCCACTCATTAAAGCAGTAAAAACCTCTCCGTTTTATTGTCGGTTCGAAAAAAATAATTATCCCCAAGATTCTCTATTGACAGCCTTTTTATATTTAAATAGAATGGTCTCAATAAAACTTTTAAAGGTCGAACTCTCTATAATAAAATCTATTTAAAAAATGACCGATTTATTTTTTCAAACGAAAAGACCGGATGCCGATAACGATGACTCGGGTATAGTCCCCCCAACCGACGAGGACTCGACCGAAGAGCCAGTTGAGGAAGAAGAAGAGACAGACTTTAGCGGAGATGGAATAACCGATGACGAAGACGAACTAGAGTAGCGATTTCTTATTTTTTTAAAAACAAAGCCGCCGATCAATCGGCGGCTTTTTTCTTGAAAAAAAAGAGTTCTTAGGGCATAATAATGATTAATGAGCCTTTTTAGAAGAAATAAATCATTCCGCCGGCAGAAGATAAAAATTGGCTGGCGTTTAATAAAATTTTTTTTAAAAACCATTCTTTTCTTAACCCTGCTGGCGATGATTGCCGGCGTGGGCGTTTTTGCTTTTCTCGCCAAAGATTTACCGGATCCGGAAAAAATAAACGAACGCCAAATCGTTGAATCAACAAAAATTTTTGACCGTACCGGAAAAATAATTCTTTATGATATTCACGGAGAAGAAAAAAGAACCGTCGTCAAACTTGACCAAATTTCTCCTTATCTTAAAAACGCAACAATCGTGACGGAAGACGCTAATTTTTACAATCACTTCGGCTTGGATTTTAAAGGCATTCTGCGAGCAGCCATTGGCATTATTACCGGCAACCGAAGCGCTGGCGGCGGCTCAACCATTACTCAGCAATTTATAAAAAAAGCGATTCTAACAGATGAACGAACCTGGTCGCGCAAAATAAAAGAAGCCGTCTTGTCTCTTGAGCTTGAACGGCGCTATTCAAAGAATGAGATTCTCGGTTTTTATTTAAATCAAATTCCCTACGGCTCTAACGCCTACGGGATAGAGGCGGCCGCTCAAACTTTTTTCAACAAGACGGCCGAAAAGCTAACTCTAAGCGAAGCTGCTCTCCTGGCGGCCCTGCCTCAAGCCCCAAGCCGCCTGTCTCCTTACGGTTCGCATCCCGAAGAACTGAAGGCGCGCCAAGATTATATTCTAGATAGAATGGTTAAATATAATTATGTTTCGGCGGCCGAAGCCGATGCGGCTAAAAAAGAAATACCAAAATTGGCAACCCAAGCCCACGGCATAAAAGCCCCTCATTTTGTAATGTACGTAAAAGAATACTTGGAATCAAAATATGGCGCCGACTATATTGAAAAATCCGGCCTTAAAGTTTATACAACTCTCGATTGGGATCTGCAGCAAGCAGCCGAGCAGATTATCAGCGAAGGAGCTCAAAATAATTGGAAAAAATACAAAGCCTACAACGCGGCCCTAGCTGCCGTTGACCCAAAAACCGGGCAAATTTTAGCCATGGTCGGCTCTCGAGATTATTTTGACACGGAAAACGATGGCAATGTTAACGTGACCATTCGCGACCGTCAACCTGGTTCGTCGTTTAAACCATTCGCTTATGTCACCGCCCTAGAAAAAGGATACACGCCCGACACGGTATTATTTGATCTAAAAACCGAGTTTAATCCGCTCTGCGCTGCCGATTCAAGCCAAGACAAAGACCAATACGGCCTTGACTGCTACAGCCCCGGCAATTACGACAATAAATTTCGAGGGCCAATTACCGCCCGCCTAGCGCTGGCCCAGTCATTAAATATTCCGTCGGTAGAGATGCTTTACTTGGCCGGAATTGAAGATACTATAAAAAAGGCCAAAGAAATGGGAATCACCTCTCTAAACGCTAATTATTATGGCCTCTCGCTGGTATTGGGTGGCGGCGAAGTTAAGCTGCTTGATGAAGTTGCCGCTTACGGTGTTTTTGCCACCGACGGAATCAAGAATGAAAAAAGCCCCATTCTAAAAGTTGAGGACAAAAATGGAAACATTATTGAAGAGTATAAAAATAATCCGACTAAAGTTTTAAATGAGCAAGCTGCCAGAAATATATCTAGCATGCTTTCCGACAACCAAGCACGCACCCCGGTTTTTGGAGCCGCCTCCCCTCTTTATTTTAACGACCGACAAGTAGCGGTCAAAACTGGCACAACTCAAGGATATCGCGATGCTTGGACGGTCGGCTATACGCCGTCGCTTGCTGCTGGCGTCTGGGTTGGAAACAACAATAACACACCCATGACTCGCGAAGGAGCCGGCATGGCCGCCGCCGCGCCTCTTTGGCACGATTTTATTAAAAAAGCTTATGAATTAAAAGCAGGTTGCCAAGAAGAACAAAATAAAACCGAAAACTATTTTTGCCCACCCCAAGAGAAAGAAGAATTTACAAAACCAGAACCAATCGTAACTAACAAATCAATCCTTGATGGCTCCTATATAAATACTCTAAAAGTAAAAATTAACAGGCTTTCCGGGTTGCTAGCTAACGAAAATACGCCGCTTGATTTAATTGAAGAAATAACCCATCAAGAAGCCCACTCTATATTATACTATGTCAAAAAAGACGATCCGCGAGGAGAAATTCCAACGAACCCCGAAAGCGATCCTCAATACAAAAACTGGGAAGCCGTTGCCCAGGGTTGGCTAAGAGGCAAGGTGGCGACTGACAATAATTCGATGCCGACTCAAAGAGATGACTCTAATAACGAAAAAAATATCCCTAAAATAAAAATTATTTCCCCTATTAACGGACAAACTGTCGGACCGGACAAAATTACTGTTTTGGCTGAAATAGTCGCCCCCCTGGGAACAAAACAGGCGGATTACTTCTTTAATGATAATTTTGTCGGCTCAGTTCTCTCGTCTCCATATCAAATGTCTTTTGCCCTGCCTGCCGACATCACAAGCGGAATCAATACTATAAAGGTTGTCGCCTATGATTGGGCCTTCAATCGACAAGAAGAAAAAATCGACGTCTATGTTTTAAAATAAAAGAATAACTTTATTAGCCAAAATTAAAACAGTTCCCGCTCAGACAGCGGGAACTGTTTTAATTAAATAACCAGAAACAATTCTTGCAATATCGCTATTTAAAAAATAAATTTTATTTGTTTTATTTTTATTTTATGGTCCTTGATGGTTTCTAATAATTTTTCTTTTCTTATTTGCAGCTCTCCGGCCCAAATAGCGTTTTTACACCGGACATACAGAATATCGCTTTTTAAATTAACTGTTTCCGATTTCTCTTTAAACTTATTCCCCAGCGCTTCAGCAACTATCTTATTCCAATCATTTTTTAAATTGAGAATCTTGAGCTCATTATCTAGGCCAAAGCGCCTGGCTTTTTGAGGAATAATTTTTTTTATTTTTACCCACACAATCTTAGTTGTTCTTTATCGGCATTATTAAATAAAGATAATTATCCTCGTTAATTGGCCTGATAATCACCGGCGTGGAATCCGAATTAAAACCTATAAATATTTTTTTGGTTTTAATATTATTTAATCCATCAATTAAGAATCGGTAATTTAAATTAATGCTAATTGGCCCGCCTTTTGTTTCTGCCTCAATCTGTGATTTATTTTCACCTAAATCCGGATCTTGCGCTAAAATTTCAAACTTATTAGCCTGGAGTATTATTTTTATAATGCCTGATTTATTACTAAAAAGGCCGGCAATTTTTATATTATTTAAGATTTCCTCTCGATCAACAATCGCGGTAATATTAAAATTTTTAGGGATAATTTGTTGATAGTCGGGGTATTGCCCATCGATCAAGCGAGAGATTATCTGGGTATCGCCCAACTCAAAAAACACTTGATTATTTTCTGCGACCATTGATAATTGACCGCTTTCTTCGTTTAAAATTCTAATCAATTCCTGGGCTGTTCGCTGGGGAATAATAAGAGAATATGAATTATCGTCTTTTTTGTCGATCTCAAAAATAATTTTTTCGCCCAGACGGAAACTATCGGTTGCAACCATTTTTATATCTTTTTTGTTAATTTTTATAAAAATACCGGTAATCTCCGGCCTTGATTCCGATAGTGACGACAAACCAATAACCTGAGATATCGCCCCCCTAAACAAAGTGCTGTCCATTATAAAAATAACATCTTGTTTTGTTTGAGGAATAATCGGAAAATCATCAGCCGGCAGACAATTAAAACTAGCTCTATAATTTTCACACTTAACATTCAAAATATTATCTCTGGTTTCTAATTCAATTTTTTTATTAGGTAAACTATTTATAAAACTCGACAGAATTTTTGCTGGACAGGTTATTTCCCCATCCTTTTCCACCTTTCCGGAAGCCCAAGTATTTATACCTATCTCTAAATTGGTTGAAGAAATTTTTAATCTTCCTTTTTCGGTTTTCAATAATAGGTTATTTAAAATCGGTAAAGTTAAATTTTTACCTATGATATTTTGAGTAATATTTAAACTTTTCTTTAGTTTTTCTTGTAAACAGATTAGTTTCATAATATATATATTATATATTAAATAAGAAAATAAATTATTATAAAGAATTAATATTTTGTGGAAAAGTGAATTTTTTAAATCCAGTTATTATATTTTTGATCAATTAATTTGTGGATAATTGATTGATTGGGTATTGATGTGTGGCAGGTAATTAATTAATATTTTTTTATTAACTAATTGATAAGGTCTTATATACAGACTTATAAACAGTTTATTAACTAATTTTTACTGTACATTCTTTCCTTGATAAGGTTGAGCTCTTGTTGGAGGGTCTCGTTCTTTTCTACTTCCTTGTGTAGTTTTTCACAGGCATACATAACGGTAGTATGATCCCGCCCGCCAAGTTTTTCACCGATAAACGGAAAAGATTTTTTTAATTCTTCGCGCATTAAAAACATGGCGATTTGCCTTGGATAAACAACTTCTTTTCGGCGGCAGCGATTTATTAGATCGCTGGTGTTAATATCGTAAAATTCAGCGACGGATTGGATGATGTTTTTATAGGTGGTTATTTTCTTGGGTGTGTTGATGATGTTATTGAGGATTTCGGCTATTTTATTGATATCTTGTGGGGTTTCAGACAGGTTGTTGGCCGCGATTATTCTGTTTAGAGCGCCTTCTAGTTCTCTGATGTTGCGCTGAATATTGGTGGCGATATAGCTTAAAATATCATCGGTGATAATTATTTTTTTATCTTCACATTTTCTTTTTAGGATGGCCATGCGCGTTTCCATGTCGGGCTGGGAAATATCAGCGATCATTCCCCCTTCAAACCGGGAACGGAGCCTTTCTTCCAGAGTCGCAATTGAGCGAGGCGGCCGGTCGGAACTTAAAATAACCTGTTTGTTTTTTTGGTAGAGAAAATTAAAAGTATGAAAAAATTCTTCCTGGGTTTTCTCTTTGCCGGCCAAAAACTGAATATCATCAATAATAAGAATGTCTATCTGTCGGTAATCTTCTTTAAATTTTTCAATACTATTATTATGAAGAGAGTTGACTAGCTCAGAGGTGAATTTTTCGGAGCTGATGTATTTTACCTTTTTCTTTTTGTTATATTTTTTAATAATCTCATTGCCAATTGCTTGTAAAAGATGAGTTTTCCCCAGACCAACTCCTCCATAAATGAAAAGAGGATTGTAGACCTCGCCTGGGTTGTTAACGATTGCCCGGGCGGCCGCCTGAGCCAATTCGTTAAAGGATCCGATTATAAAATTTTCAAAAGTATATTTAGGGTTTAGATTTGTTTCTTTATCGGCCTCAAGCTCTTGAAAGGCCTGGGCAGAAGGGGCGACCTCTTCTTTTTTTGACGAGGACTGAGGCTCGCCGAAAGAAGTAATTGCCTGGCGGGGAGCGGTCTGATTGATGATGAATTTTAATTCCTTTATTTCATTTAGGATATTCCTTAGCGATCGAAGGATAAGTTTGTTGTATTTATTTTCAAGCCATTCTTTGCTGAATCCATTGGGAACGCCAACAGTAACTAGACCATCTTTATTTTTTAAAATGCAGGTATCGCGAAACCAGGTAATAAAATTTGCTCGGGAAATATTTAATTCTATTTCTCCTAGAGCAGCTTGCCAAAGTTGATCGTTGTTCATGCGGTATTTTAATTAGAGGCGCTTCCTTCCCTCCCCGTGTAACGATTATAACATAGCACAGAAAGTAAAAAAACGTAAAGAAAAGGGATGAAAATTCGTTCTTTTGTGGACAAGCTGTGGATTGCCTGTGGACGAACTTATTTTTAATAAAAATAATGAAAAAAGAATCGCGGAGCGGGAGCTTTTAAAATTGACTTTTTATGACTAAACTATTATACTAAAAAAGTAAAAAGTAAGAAAACAAAAATGAGTGTAACATATCAGCCTAAAAAAAGAAAAAGGAAAAGGACTCACGGTTTTTTGGTCAGGCAAAGGACAAAATACGGCCAGCGAGTTATCCGCAAGCGGAGGCAAAAAGGCAGGCAGAAATTGACGGTTTAATATTTTATGTTGCCTAGCGCCGCCAGATTAAAAAAAAAGAAAGATTTTGACCGGGTTTTTGATTTCGGTCATGCTTCGGGTGGCGAGTTTTTCGTTTTAAAGCAGGCGCCAAATAGTTTGTCTCTTTCCCGCTTTGGCTTTGTTATTAGCACCAAAACGGCGGCTAAGGCAATAGACAGAAATAAATTAAAACGTCAGGCCAGTGAAATCATCAGATTAAATATTAAAAAAATAAAAACCGGATTTGATGTCGTTATCGTTTTTAAGCGTTTTGCCCAAGGAAAAGAATATATTAAACTAGAGAGAGAGTTAATCTCTCTTTTAATTAAAAGCGGACTGTATCTAAAAAGCTAGCCAGAAAATGAAAAAAATAGCCGTTTTTTTAATTAATATATATCAATTGGTTTTTTCTCCTGATTCCGGCTGGCTAAGAAGAGGCTATCAGACTTGTCGCTTTTCTCCATCTTGTTCCGAATATACCAAGCAAGCCATAATAAAATATGGATTTTTAAAAGGGCTTGGTCTTGGCGGGAGGAGAATTTTAAAATGTCACCCCTGGCACGACGGAGGATATGATCCCCTAACCTAATATAAACTAGCCTAATATAAATATGAGCTCTATATTTTCAATTTTTCATACGTTTTTTTATCAGCCGTTATTTAACGGACTGATTTTTTTATATAATATTCTTCCGGTTCATGATTTGGGGATTGCGATTGTCCTATTTACTGTCATTATTAGATTAATTTTGTATCCCTTGAATCAGAAGGCGATTGTTTCTCAAGCCGCCCTGTCAAAGCTGCAGCCGCAAATTAAAGAGGTCCAAGAGAAACAAAAAGGAGATAAGGTTAAACAATCGCAAGCCCTGATGGAGCTTTATAAAAAAAATAACATTAATCCGGCGGCTGGCTGTTTGCCCCTCCTTGTCCAACTTCCGGTTCTATTTGCCCTGTATCAGGTCTTTCTGGCGGGTCTTGATCCTAATAAAATAAACGGTCTTTATTTTTTTGTTCAGAAGCCAGAAGTCATAAACTTAATGTTTCTAGGATTGATTGATTTGTCCCACGCAAATTATGTGCTTGCGATTTTAGCCGGCCTATTCACTTATTTTCAGTCAAAAATGATGACTAATACACAGGTTACAACTTCGAAAGAGGGCGATTTTAGCTCTATTTTGAATAAGCAGATGCTTTATTTTATGCCTTTATTTACCGTTTTTATCGCCTGGAAGTTTCCGGCCGGCTTGACGCTTTACTGGGTTGTGATTACTTTATTCGGCATTATTCAACAATATTTAATCTTAAAAAAAAATGGCAGAGAACAACTTAGCAAAAATTAAAGAAATTATTGAAGAGGTTTTACGGATAATCGGTTTTGAAGGAGAGGCAATAATTGATGAGCAGGAGAGCAGCCTGATTAGGATTAATATAAAAAACGATGAAGCTCGTTATTTGATCGGACACAACGGCGAGAACCTGATGGCGTTACAGCGTCTTTTGCGAGCCATCGCCAGTCGAAAATTAATCGCTGGCAGCTTTATAATCGACATTAACGACTATCAAAGGAACAAATTAGAGGAGCTGAAGGAAGTGGCGCTTTCTCTGGCCGATGAAGTGGTTAGGCGTCAGATTCCGCGTTTCTTGTCGCCGATGAATGCCTACGAGCGAAGGATTGTCCATATGGCGTTGTCTAGCTTTAATGGCGTCGTGACGGACTCTGAAGGCGAAGGAGAAGAAAGGCGGATAGTCATTAAGCCAGCTAAATAGCTTATTAAACCAGCTATGTTGGCTAAAAAGATAGCGCTAAACACAATCATTTCCGCTCTTTTAAGAATTGTTGGTACGGTTGTCGCCCTTTTTATTGTCGGAATGATGACTCGTTATTTCGATAAGACGTTATGGGGAGAGTATAATATTATTATGACCATCGGCGGAATATTTACGGTCATTGCAGAGTTTGGTTTTTATCAGATAATGGTTCGGGAAATATCTCTCTCGGGAGCAGACGAAAAAAAAATTGCAAGCAATATTTTTACTCTAAGGCTAATTTTTAGCCTTTTTGTTTTTTTGGCAGCGCCAATATTGAGTCTTTTCCTCCCCTACTCCGCTCATGTCCGTTGGGGAATTTTTTTGGGCATGTTCGGCTTTTGGTTTTTATCGGGCGGACAAGTTCTGGTCGGCGTCTTTCAAAAATATTTAAGAATGGACAAAATAGCGGTGGCGGAATTAGCTGGCCGAGCGGTTCAGCTTTTTTTGACGGTATTGTTTATTAAAAACAATTTAGGATTCTTGCCGCTTGTTGCCGCGCTCTCTTTTAGCTCGCTGATTAATTTTTCTTTAATTTTTTTCCTGGTTGGCCGATACATTAAGGTAAGTCTTTGTTTCGATTTCTCTTTTTGGCGCGAGATTTTAAAACAAAGCTATCCTTTAGCCATCTCTAATCTTTTAGTCATGGTTTATTTCTCTTTTGGCTCGCTGCTGCTGTCTGTCCTTAAGCCGGCAGCCGACGTAGGCATCTTTCGTTTGGCTTTCAAGGTGCTTGAAGGCCTAATTTTTTTCCCCGCCATGTTCGTTGGGCTGGTTATGCCGCTGCTTTCTGGGGCGGCTGGCGACAGGGAAAGATTTAAGCAGATATTCCAACGAAGCCTGGATGTCTTATTTATCTTTGTTTGGCCGTTGATAATGGGATCTTACATGCTGGCTGGCCCGATAATCTTATTGCTCGGCGGCCAGGGATATTTTGAAGCCGGTCCGGTTTTGCGGATTTTAATGTTTGCGGTCGGGGCCATCTTTCTAAGCACTCTTTTTTCTTATTCTTTAATTTCTCTTAATCAACAAAAAAAACTGCTAGTTATTTCGGGAATGGGGGCTGTTTTAAACTTAGCAATTAATTTTATTTTTATTCCTCGCTATTCCTATTTGGCGGTTGCCTGGGCTTCTTTTGCGACAGAGGTTATGGTCGCGATTTTAATGGCCGGGGCAATTTATCAACAAATAAAAATTAGACCATCATTGAAAGTCGGAGTTAAAAGCCTGTTTGCGGCAATCGTTATGAGTGGATTTTTGTGGTTTTTTAGCGGTCTAAATTTATTTGTTCTGGTTTTACTGGGAGGCATTTTCTATTTCGCTCTTTTGTTTTTAACCGGTGGGATCAGTTGGCATGAATTTTTATCATTGATAAAAAGAAAGGATGAGAATTCTTTCGTCTAAAAAAAGTTTTTATACTTTTGGCATTTTATTGGTCTTGATTTTTGGTACAGTTACATTTTTGTTTCCGGTGGCGAGCCTTGCGGCCTCGCTTCTTTTTGTCTTTGTTTTTTTAATTTGGCGCAAGCCGCTGGCTATGTTTTTGGTTTTGGTTGCTTACCTCCCCTTTCAAGTGGCTCTTAATCCGTCCTTTGATGTTGATCTTATTTCAGGTCGGATTTTAGTATGGATTTTATTTCTAGTGACGGCTTTAAAACATTTTTTGATTGGCGGCGACTTTAAAATTTTTTTTAAAAATAAAGTCAGTCTTTTGCTTTTGCTCTTTTCTAGCTTAATGATTATTTCTTTTTTAGTGGCAGCCGAGCCGACGTGGGCGATTAGAAAAATATTATTTTTACTTTCTTGGGTACCGCTTTATTTCTTAGCCGCTTATTTTATCAATAATGAAAAAAATAGCCGGAAACTTATTTGGTTGATAGCTCTTGGCGCCCTGGGTTCCTCGCTAATTGGCCTGATCCAATTCTTGTCTCAGTTTGTTTTCAAAAGAGAGGAGCTGATAGCTTTTTGGCTGAGTTCTGTTGCTCCGCTTTTTTCCGGCGCTTCTTTCGCCAGGCTGATTCAGGAAAATAATAGCTGGCTGGTTGAAGTTTCTGGCCAAGTCTTCTTTCGCTTGATTGGACTTTTCCCTGATCCGCACACAATGGCTTTTTATCTCGGCATGGCTCTTCCTTTCTGTCTGTCTCTTTTTTGGTTTGAGAAAAAATATAAAAAATTAACCGGCCTAATTTGTCTATCGGTCGGTTCGGCTATTTTTTTGACTTTTTCCCGGGGAGCCTACATGGGCGTTTTGGCCAGCGTTATTTTTTTGCTGATGGCCACCAGAGGCTTTCTTGCTAAGGAAGACAAGAAATTTTTACTGGCTGCCGGCTTATTGTTAATGGTCGCGGTTGTTTCCTTTTCGCCTCTTGGCGGCCGGTTTTTTTCCATTTTCTCGCTGGAAGACGGTTCGAATCTTGGCCGTCTTCAGATTTGGCGGGACTCTCTAAGCATGGCTAAGGAAAATATAGTTTTAGGGGTAGGGCTTGGTAATTATCCTTTTGGCATGGGTTTCGCTCAGGATTACCGCAACGCCATGACCAGTCATAATTTATATTTAGATTTGCTGGTTGAGCTAGGGGTTTTTGGTTTGCTATCTTGGCTCGGCTTGCTTTTTGTTTCTTGTTTGACCGCTTGGCGAGATCGCGTTCAAAACCCTATCTTAGCCTTGGGCGTGGCTGGCGCGCTGGTTTATTTTTCGGTTCATTCTTTGTTTGAGACCGCTATTTTCAACCCAACGGTGCTGGCCTTTTTGATGATTTATCTGGGTCTATTATTTAAATCAGAACAAAAAAATGTTTCTAGTGATTAATGGTGCTTGTCTATTTTTTTCTTTGTTTTTAGTTTCGGTTGTTTTTGCCTTTTTGTGTTGGCGCCAACCGGTACGGGCGGCCGCAGCGATTTTATTTTTAACACCCGCTTACCTGCTAAAAATTGGTCATTGGCCGATAACGGTCCTGGAACTTTTTTTGTTGATTTTCTTCGTTGTCTGGGTGATTAAAAAATTAAAAGAAGGAGCTGATTTTGAGGGGGTTTTCTATAAGCTGGCGAGTCTTTTTGGAGCTTGCTATTTTTGGGCACTAATTTTAATTTTAATTGGAGTATTAATTTCGGTGATTTTATCGGCTGATTGGCGAATTGGAGCGGGAATTTTTAAAGCGTGGATTCTAGAGCCGATAATTTTTAGTTTAATTCTTGCCGAAATTATTAAAAATAAAAAAGAGCTAAAAGAAGCGGTTTTTAGCCTTTTTGCCGGAATAGTCTTAGTCGCCGCTGGCAGCCTGGGCTATAAGTTCTTAGGTCTGCTGACTTTTGACGGCCGACTAACCGGCTGGTATCTTTCGCCTAATTACTTGGCGATGTCTTTGGCACCGGGATTTATTTTGGCCTGGTGGGGCATTTTTGCCGAAGGCGGAAAAAAACAAAAGGTATTTTTTTCTCTGGCAATTTTAATCTTGGGCTTGGCTTTATATTTTACTTTTTCTTATGGTGCTTGGCTGGGGGTTTTGGGCGGAGCATGGATTGCTTTATTCATGGCTTTTCGAACGAAACTAATCGGAAAAAGAAAGATTATAGTCGCTGGTTTACTGGTTGCGGTCTTTTTCCTGGCGGTTGGTTCCTGGCAGGCCCATGGCGAAAAGCTGAATAATTTATTGAAATTTGATCGATCGTCTTGGCAGTCAAGATTAATGGTTTGGCAGTCTGCTGAGAAGATTTTAGAGTCTCATTGGCTTTTTGGTGTTGGGCCGGGACTTTTTCAAAAATATTATCTTGAATATCAGTCATTTTTTGCGACTCCATATCTGGAATGGGCTGTGCCGCAGCCTCATAATTTATTGCTTGCCTGGTGGGTGCAGGCCGGATTGTTGGGATTGCTTGGTTTTCTAGTTTTATTGATAATTTATTTTAAAGATATTATCTTGGCGAAACAAAAACCCTCCGCTGTTCTCTCTGACCGGGCCTGGGAGGGCAAGCAGTTATTATCTGTCTTTTTGGCGGCGGCGATGGGCTGCATTCTTGTCCATGGGCTGGTAGACACTACCTATTGGAAAAATGATCTGGCTTTGATCTTCTGGTCTATTGTGTCTTTAAACTATATAACAATCCATTGCCGCGATTAACAAAGAAGAGGTAGTCTTCTTTGGGCGAAAGAAAAAGCCCTTGAGCATCGTAGCTAATTTCATCGGTTGAGCCGATGATTTTTGTTCTCTGCTCGGTTTCTAGGTTTATTTTATAAATATCGTCACGCAAAATTACCAAGCCTTTATAGTAATCGTCTGGCCAGGTAGCGTTTTGAGAGATCTCTTGGGGCAGGGCGCAGAAGATGGTTTTATCGTCGTTGCTCCAGACGCACTTGTCGGCTAAGCCGGCTAATTTTAGGTTTTTTAAACTAGTCCCCTTCTCGTTGCTTAGATTAAGCGTGGGATTTTTTCCCCGGCTGTCGGTTGAAGAAAAAAGAATTTTGTCGCCTTTAGGCGACCAATTAACATAAAGGCCGAAGGCATCGCTGATTATTTTAAAGAAATCGCCCGTGGTCGAATTGATGGCGTAAAGAACGCCTTGGGCTAGCCCGCTTGGCGGTGTTCGTAGAGAAATTTTTTCTTTTATGGGCCACTCAACGATAACGTTATCCAGACGGGTTTTAAAAATATTTTTCCAATCGGTCCCGTCAGGGTTAGAGATGCTGATGTTGTTTTGCTCGCTGCTGGAATCGATAAAATGATAAGCAATTTTTTTGCTGTCCGGCGACCAGGCGACGTAGCTGATTTTTTCGCTTAGAACAGCTGATTGATTGTTGACGTAGTCGTAAAAATATTTTTTAATGGCTTCTTTCTCGGAAAAAATACCGACAACCTTATCTTTGTCTGGCGACCAGATAACTTTTATTAGGTTGCTTAAATTAACCGAAGATAGTTTTTTAATTCCGCTGCCGTCAAAGTCTGACTCAAAGACATTTCCGCTGGTTCGGGAAAAATATTTAACGGTTTTGCCGGTGCCCCCAATCGTCGGGGAAAGCACCCGCTCCTGGCTGATGGGCTTAATTTTTAGCGCTGCCAGGCTTTTGGGAGTCGCGCTTGGGCTAGTCGTTCCTCCGCTTATTCCGTCGCCGCCCGGTAAGCTGCTTGGTGTTTCGCTTCCTCGTCCAGCTGGCGAAGTCGGTAGAGCTCCATTGCTGGCACTAGGCTCCGTTCCCCCGTTCGGAGAGGTTGACCGAAAAAAGAAATTATAAACAAGGAGCGAACCAAGAGCTAAAATAAATAAAACCCCGACGATAATAAAGATTTTTTTAGTGTTTGTCATAATGTTGACCGCAATAGCATCGATCAGCAACGAAACTCATGCGGATTTTAATAAAATTAATTTTATTTTTAAAAATTAAAAAACGTGTAATTACGGCGTTGGGGCAGAGCTCGTGGTCGGAGCGTTTGGGGAGGTTAAATATTTCGGGCTTAGTTTCAGCAAATTAGGATCAATCGTCTGTAGAATCAGGTAAGAGCAAATCAAAAAAACTATTCCAATTACCGCTCCCCAGATTCGCTCTTTCGCTTCGGCAATCTTGTTGGGAACCATATACAAA